>SPLK01000004.1_pt1 | contig 246306 bp, 238 predicted proteins | sample 2456111 | NCBI WGS metagenome assembly SPLK01 (sample SAMN11156906, study PRJNA527647) | hot springs metagenome | biome: Geothermal region; feature: Hot spring; material: tree branch in hot spring; isolation source: hot spring sediment rich in lignocellulosic material ... | reverse complement strand
GCGGACAGCGCAATTAGCTCTTTTTGGAGTCAGTCAAGACTTTGTGGGAATTTTTTTGGTTCGCTGAAAATAGATGTAAGTCATAGGTTAGCGAACCATTTTTTTGAATTTCATCCGTAAGCGCTTTCGAACTCTCATCCCTTGCCATGACGGACGAATATGTACACCTTTTTTTACCATCCCTTGAATTCAGACAGGGCATGATAGATCGGTGTCCCGGACGATTGCTGTAAATATGGCTTGTTTCCGCGTGATCTCCGGCCAAAGACGGCGGACGCGTTGTTTCGCCTTGTTCACGATCGTCTGTTTGGTGGATGCCGTCGACGCCGTTTCCTCTGCCGGCTGCGACAGTTCTTCTTCCCAACGACGTCCGAAAAGACGAATCCCATCCATCCGGGCAATCATTGCCTTGAAAAACGCCCCGAGTCCCTTGTCGGTCCAACTGCGGCGGTATTTCACCCGATACGCCAGCTGGCTCATCACGCTTTCAGCCCTCCCCATCGGATACATGCCTGTTGTGTCCACTCCTTGCTCCTTCAGCCATTCCCGGTAATCACGGATGCATCCCGGCATCGATTCGATCCGGTGGATCAAGGCAGCCAGCTGTTGTTCTTTCGCTTCGTCCCCCAGCGTGCCGAGGCCGCTGTTCAGTTCCACAAGCAGCTTCTCTTCATCCTGCTTCGCCAGCTTTTGCCGAATCGCCTGCCACCGTGGATGGCCCGAGAGGCATTGGCGCAACTCACGCGCCACGTGGAATCGATCCAATTGGAAGCAGACCCGTCCCTTGAAATACTCCCGGCACGCGGTAATCCATGGAGCGCCGTCCCCGTTGATGACAAGAAGATCCCGACACGGATCATAGGCATATTCGTTCATCAAAAATTCCTCGAAGCCTTCCCACACCTCCCCCTTGCCCTCATGGACGTAATGGCGCTGATTCACGAATTCGATCCGTGAGCCGTTGCGCTTCCACCCTTCGTGAACGGTCAGGATTTTGTCTTCCTTGGCCCGTTTTCCCTTCCCTTGGCGAGAGACAAACAGTCCATCGGCCTCCACAAACAGCACCCGTCCATATCGCTGGTCAACCGGGCAGTGCAGCGGAACTTCAGCCTCGAGCACCAACTGGCGGATCGCCTCATGGCTCATCACCGGATACCCGATCATCTGAGTAAGTGCTTTGCGATAAGAAGAGCACTCCACCGCCAATCCCACCGCCGTTTCTTCTAGACAAGGGCTGATTGATTGCGATCCATCAAACGCTAGAAAGGAGTCAAGCAAAAACGTGTAACGGTTTTGTTCCCGGTCTAAATAGTAGTTCCGCTCAAAGGTAACTTCGCCAAACAGGGTTTGAATCGTGGTGCGTCGTTTGTCTTTCAAGTGGTATCGGCGCTTGTCTCGATTCTCTGCCAATTGTCGGTCGATGTCCTCCAACAGAGCCGTAAACAGCTCGGCGAAGGCGTTTTGCAAGGCTCGAAACAAATAAAGTTCGATCTCTTTCCATGTCAACGAATTTGTGGTAAGATGTTGTTGAATATTCATGGGACTCTCTCCTCCTGTTTGATAGTGTGGTCAATGAATATCTTACCAGGGAGAGAGTCCTTTTTTCATGTTTCCTGCTTGGGATCCTACCGCGCTTCGCTTGGTGGCCCCGATGAGGGGGATTGCGAACCTACGTTCCCAACCCCCTCATCGGGGAATTCTAAGAATTTCTCCCACAAACATTTTACTCACACTCTTTTTTGGCCGGCGGAAGGGGCCGGCCCGGGGAAGATTTTGCGCATCCGGCTCCGCCCGTTTCGCGGCGGGAAAAGGTTTCGGGACGGGGCCCGTTTCTCCGAAAGGCATTGCCCGCCGCCCGTTTTTTGAAAAAGACCGGGACCGTCGGTTCGTGCCGCGGACGACCGGACCATTGATTGCCGGCCCATGAAGGCCCTTCAACCGTCCGAAAAAAGTTTACATAATATTATTACGGTCAAAATTGCGGGTGCGGGACCGGGAAGACCGGCCGGCCCTCTCCATTCTCCGTTGCAGCCCGATGCGGGGAAAGCGCGGACCTAAAACAGCGAAAGCTGGTTGTGCTCCGGCAAGGACTGGAGGCAGCCGTGTTTCTCCAAATAATCCAAAATCGTCTTGGACACCTTCCCCCGCTGCTGCAAATCCTCCTTCGACAAAAAGGGGCCTTCTTTCCGCGCCCGGACGATGTTCATCGCGGCGCTCGACCCGAGCCCGGGGATGGCGGTGAAGGGCGCGAGGAGGCTGTTGCCGTCAATGAGAAATTTGGTCGCGTCGGAACGGTAGATGTCGACCATTTGGAAGGAATAGCCCCGTTCGCACATCTCCAGCGACACTTCCAAAACGGTCAGCAGATTTTTTTCCTTTTGCGAGGCGTCCGGGCCCTTTTGATTGATCTCTTTGATTTTCGCCCGAATGGCGTTGGAGCCGCGGACGACCGTATCCAAATCGATGTCTTCCGCCCGGACGGAAAAGTAGGTGGCGTAGAAAAGGAGCGGATGATGGACTTTGAAATAGGCAATCCGGACGGCCATCAGCACGTAAGCGGTGGCGTGGGCCTTCGGGAACATGTATTTGATCTTTTTGCAGGAATCGATATACCAGTCCGGAACCCCGTTCTTTTTCATCTCTTCTTCCATCTCCGCGGTCAGCCCTTTGCCTTTGCGCACCGACTCCATGATCTTGAAGGCGAGGGAAGGTTCCAGCCCCTTGTAAATCAGATAGACCATGATGTCGTCACGGCAGCCGATGACGTCCTTCAACGTGCAGATCCCTTGTTGAATGAGCTCCTGGGCGTTGCCGAGCCAGACGTCCGTCCCGTGGGAGAGGCCGGAAATCTGCACGAGTTCGGAAAAGGTGGTGGGCTTCGTTTCCTCCAGCATCTGCCGGACGAAGCGGGTGCCGAACTCGGGGATCCCGAGGGTGCCGGTTTTGCACATGATCTGCTCCTCCGTAACCCCCAAAGGTTCGGGGCTGCTGAATATCTTCATCACTTCCGGGTCATCCGTCGGGATCGTTTTCGGGTCGATGCCGCTTAAATCTTGCAACATGCGGATGACCGTCGGATCGTCGTGGCCGAGAATATCCAATTTCAGCAAATTGTCGTGGATGGAATGGAAATCAAAATGGGTCGTTTTCCATTCCGACTCCTGGTCGTCGGCCGGGTATTGGATCGGCGTGAAATCGTAAATTTCCATGTCGTTGGGAACGACGATGATCCCTCCCGGGTGCTGGCCCGTCGTCCGCTTGACGCCCGTCAGCCCTTGGGAAAGCCGGTCGATCTCCGCCTGGCGGAAATGCAAACCGCTGTCCTCGGCATACCCTTTGACGAAGCCGTAGGCGGTTTTGTCGGCGATGGTGCCGATCGTCCCCGCCCGGTACACCTTGTCCTCCCCGAACAGCTCCTTTGTGTAATTGTGGGCCTTCGCCTGATATTCCCCGGAAAAATTCAAATCGATATCCGGCACCTTGTCCCCTTTGAATCCCAAAAAGGTTTCAAAGGGAATGTCATGGCCGTCCTTTTTGTAGGGCGTTCCGCATTTCGGGCAGTTTTTGTCCGGCAGGTCGAACCCGCTTCCCACCGAACCGTCGTTGAAAAATTCCGAATGGGTGCAGTTCGGGCAGACATAATGGGGCGGAAGGGGGTTCACCTCGGTGATCTCCGTCATCGTCGCCACAAAGGACGAGCCGACGGAGCCCCGGGAACCGACCAGATAGCCGTCGTCCAGCGATTTTTTGACAAGCTTGTGGGAGATCAGGTAGATGACGGCGAACCCGTGGGTGATGATACTGTTCAGTTCCTTTTCCAGCCGGGCTTCCACGATTTCCGGAAGGGGGTCGCCGTAAATCTGTTTCGCCCGCTCGTAGCTCATCCGGCGGATTTCCTCCTCGGCCCCGGGGATCTTCGGGGTATAGAGGGCATCCTTGATCGGCTTGATCTCCTCAATCCGGTCGGCGATATCGTTCGGATTTTTGACGACGATCTCCTTCGCCTTCTCCTCGCCGAGGAAGGAAAAAGCATCCAGCATCTCGTCGGTGGTGCGGAAGTGCACATCGGGCAGTTCCTGCTTGTTCAACGGATTCCCGCTTTGCGAGGCGATGAGAATCTTCCGGTAAATTTTATCTTCGGGATTCAAATAATGGACATTGCCCGTCGCCGCCACGGGGATATTCAGTTTTTCCCCCAGCCGGACGATTTTCTTGATGATTTCTTCCAATTGTTTTTCGTTTTCGATTTGCTCCGTATCCAGCAAAGGGCGATAAACTTCCTTCGGGTGCACCTCCAGGTAGTCGTAAAATTTTGCGATCTCTTCCAGCTCTTCCAGCGGCTTCTGCATGGCGGCTTCAAACAATTCCCCTTTGTCGCAGCCGGAGCCGACCAGGATCCCTTCCCGGTGCTCTTGCAGGACGGAACGGGGGATGCGGGGAACGCGGTAAAAATAATCCACATGGCTGAAGGAGACGAGCTTAAACAGGTTCTTCAGGCCGGTTTCGTTTTGCGCCAAAAGCGTGCAATGAAAGGGCCGCGAGCGCTTGTAGCTCTGTTTGTCCTTCGCGATCTCGTTCAGCTCGTCGTGGAAACGGACCCCCTTGGCAAAGACATCTTTCAGCATGAGCAGAAGCAAATGGCCGGTCGCTTCCGCGTCGTAGATCGCCCGGTGATGCCGGGTCAATTCCACGTTAAATTTCTTGGCCAGGGTGTTGAGCCGGTGGTTTTTCAGATCGGGATACAAAAAGCGCGCCAGCTCCAGGGTGTCGATGACCGGGTTGTCCACTTTGCCGCAGCCCAATTTTTTCATGCCGGCGTTCAAAAAGCCGATGTCAAAGGAAGCGTTGTGGGCGACGAGGACGGCATCCTTCGCCCATTGGGAAAACCGCTCCAGCACCGTCTCTGGATCGGGGGCGTCTTTCACCATCTCATCGGTGATGCCGGTCAGCTCGATCGTCGTCGGTGACAGGGGGTGTTTCGGGTTGGCGAAGGATTCAAACCGGTCAACGATCTCCCCGTTGGCGATTTTGACCGCCGCCAGTTCGATGATCGTATGGTACACGGCGGACAATCCGGTCGTCTCCACGTCAAACACGACATATTCCGCATTTTGCAGATCCAAATGTTTCGGATTGTAGGCGACGGGGACCCCGTCGTCGACGAGGTTGGCCTCCAGGCCGTACAGGATTTTGATCCCGTGTTTCTTCCCGGCCTGATAGGCTTCCGGGAAGGATTGGACGACGGAATGATCGGTGATGGCGATCGCTTTATGCCCCCATTTCTTCGCCTGCCGGACGAGGGATTCGACCGGGGAAACGGCGTCCATTTGGCTCATCGGGGTATGCAGGTGCAGCTCGACCCGTTTTTCCCCTTCCGCTCCGCCATCGGTTCTTTCCGGGGCTTTTATTTCCTGGAGATCGCTTGCGATCATGACCAGATCCCTGGAAAAGGCGTCGTTTTGGATGTTTCCCCGGGCCCTGACCCACATCCCTTTTTTCATCCGCCGGAACTTTTCCGCCTCTTCGTTGTCCCTGGAAAACATCTTGACCAGCAGGGAATCGGTGTAGTCGGTCATTTTCAGCTCCAGCAAAGTCCTCCCGGTCTTCAGCGCTTTTGTCTCGCAGGCGAAGACATAGCCTTCCACGGTGACCCGGCGTTCTTCCTCGGCGATTTCGTGCATCGATTTGATTTCCCCGTCCTGGATCGGATAGCCGATGACAAGGGGTCCGACATCCTCCCCTTCCTCCCTTTTTTCATTCCGGTTCATGGCTTCCAATACGGCCTGTTTTACCCGCTCCTCGTCTTCCTTCCGCTTTTCTTCCAAAAATTTTTTGTATTCCTCGCTTTCTTCCGTAAACTGGTTGGAAACCTTGATGGTAAAAGGGGGAAATCCGTAAGATTGATAGTTTTCAACGATCAGCGGGACGTATTTTTTGAGCAGGGTGTTCGCTTCGGTATCATTTCTGGCCCCGAGGACCAATTTCCCCCCTTCCATTTTCGGGGTTTGTTCGGACAGGAGCGAAAAAAGGGCAGGGGATATTCCGTCCAATTGCCGGACGCAGTGCATCCAGTAGGAGTTGAACAAAGGCAGGTCCCAGTCCCCCTTTTTCGCATGGACGGAAAAACTTACGTCGGCGATATGCTGAAAGGTTTCTTTCAGTCTGAAAAACAATTTTTCATAGACGGGGAAGGGCAATATATGATCAAAGGAGAAAAGGAATTTCCATTTCCTCGTTTTTTTCTCCACGATCAACCGCTCGATCTCTCCGTTTTGCAAATGAGGGAAATCTTCGTCGTCCGCGAGCCGAAGCTGCTCCAACAACGTGCGGAACCGTTCGTTTTTCTCCATCCGTTTCTCCAACTGCAATCCCTCCAGCAGATAACCTTTTCCTTAAGTTATCATTATACCATAAAGAGAACCGGCCGGGCGTTTCTTCCGCGGAAGGATGGGAAGAAAGCCGTAAAAGCGCCGGAGAAGGGCCGGGGCTGAAAGCCGGGCACGGGAGGGGGAGAGCCAAAGGGGCGCGGGGCCGGCGGACGGGCCGAAGGCGAACCGGGAGGGCGACCGCCGGCGATCGCCGTCCGGCCGGAAAAGTTCCGGGGAAATTTTCGCAAAAGGAAAAGACCTCCGATGGAGGTCTAAATCCGTTCGAAGATCTCTTTCAATTGCGCAAAGACCCGGCTTCTTTCCGTTTCCCACATCTCGCCGCTTTTCCTCAGCTTGATTTCCACCAGGTCTTCCGCCGCCTTATTTCCGACCGTCAGGCGGACGGGGATGCCGATCAGATCGCTGTCGGCAAATTTCACGCCGGGCCGTTCTTTCCGGTCGTCATACAGCACCTCGAAGCCTTCGCGGCGGAGAAAATCGTAGAGTTCTTCCGCCATCTGTTTCTGTTTTTCGTCCCTTTCGTTGATCAGGATCAAATGGATATCGAAGGGGGCGACGGATTTCGGCCAAACGAGCCCCTTTTCGTCGCTCGTTTGTTCGGCGATGGCGCTGACGAGCCGGGAGATGCCGATTCCGTAGCAGCCCATGATCATCGGCCGTTCCTTTCCGTTTTCATCCAAAAAGACGGCCTTCATGGCGTCGCTGTAACGGGTGCCGAGCTTGAAAATATGCCCCACTTCCATCCCTTTCGTGAAGCGGATCGTCCCTTTTCCGTCCGGGGAAGGATCCCCCTCCTTGATAAACCGGATATCCGCATATTCCACGCCTTGGAAATCCCGCTCCGGATTGACGTTCACGAAATGGTAGCCTTCCTCGTTCGCTCCCGTGCATCCGTTGACGATATATTTGACGGCATGGTCGGCTACCACCTTCACCGGCTGTTCGTTTTTCATGGCCACCGGCCCCAGATTCCCGACGGGGCATTTCAATACTTCCTTTACCGCCTGTTCGCCGGCCAATTCCACCACTTGGGCGTCAAAGAAGTTTTTCAGCTTCACGTCGTTGACTTCATGGTCGCCGCGGACGAGCGCCAGGACGTAATGCCCGTCGACGGTGAACAAAAGGGATTTAATGCAGCGTTCGGGGGAAACTTGCAAAAATGCCGCGACCTCTTCAATCGTTTTCCGGTCGCCGGTAAATCTTTTCTCCAGCGGCCGTTCTTCCTCGTCCGGCTTCTCGTATGCCGCCGCCGCCTCCGCCATTTCAATGTTCGCCGCGTAATCGGAACCGTCGGAATAGGCGATCGTATCCTCACCGACTTCCGACAAGACCATGAATTCGTGGGTGCCCTTTCCGCCGATGGCCCCCGAGTCGGCGATGACGGCCCGGAAATTCAATCCCAGGCGGGTGAAGATCCGGGTATAGGCCTCATACATTTTATCGTATACTTCATCGAGGCTTTCCCTGTCCGCATGGAAGGAATAAGCGTCCTTCATGACGAACTCCCTGCCGCGGAGCAGCCCGAACCGCGGCCGCTTCTCATCCCGGAACTTCGTCTGAATCTGGTAAAGGATGAGGGGGAGCTTTTTATAGCTTTTCACCTCGTCCCGGACGAGCTTGGTAATCACTTCTTCGTGGGTGGGTCCCAAGAGGAAATCCCGCTCATGCCGGTCTTTCAGCCTCATCAGATCGGGGCCGTACGTCTCCCACCGGCCCGATTCCTGCCAGAGTTCGGCGGGATTGAGGGCCGGCATCAGCAATTCCACGGCGCCGATCCGGTCCATCTCTTCGCGGACGATCTTCTCGATCTTCTGCAGCACCCGGATGCCGAGGGGGAGGAAAGTGTAGATCCCGCTGGCCAACTGACGGATATAACCGGCCCTGAGCAGCAGCTGGTGGCTCTTAATCTCCGCGTCCTGGGGCGTTTCCCTGAGGGTAGGGATAAAACTTGCACTTTGCCGCATATGCTTCACCTCGTACACCTTCGGTATTTATCAAAGGAAAAATCGCTGGATGTCATTCCAGGTCACCATCAGCATGAGAAGCATCAGGAGCGCCAATCCGATAAAATGGACCAGGCCTTCCTTCTGCTTGTCGATCGGTTTTCCCCGGATCAGTTCGATGGCGAAAAACAGCAGCCTTCCCCCGTCCAGCGCGGGAAAGGGAAGAAGGTTCACGATCCCCAAATTGATGCTCAAAAGCGCCGTCCAACGCAGCAGATAATAGAATCCGGCCTTCGCCACTTCCTCCGTCGAAGCGTAGATGCCGACGGGACCGGAAAGCATGTCGAAGGAGAAATGGCCAAAGATCAAATCTCCCAATATGACGAAGATCTGCTTGATCCAGAAATAGGTTTCCGCAAGCCCGTAAGTAAAGGCTTTGACCGGCGATTTTTCAACGGGATTGTAAACGCCGATCAGCCCGTACGTTTCCCCGTTTTCCTCATGCTTTTCCGGGACGACCGGAACGGTCAGCTCTTTTCCGTCGCGCACGATTTGAAATTCCAGGGTTTTTTCCGGATTGGCCCGGATCTTTTCAACCACGTCCCGCCAGGTGGAAACCTCTTCCCCGTCGATGGATAAAACCAGGTCTCCCTCCTTCAGGCCGGCCTTAAGGGCCGCCCCGTCTTCCGTCACTTTCCCCAGCACCGGGTCGTTGGAAGGCACCCCCTGCAGCAGCCCGATCAGCATAAACACGAGGAAGGCCAGAAGAAAGTTGAACAAAGGCCCGGCAAAAATGGTCAGCGCCCGTTTGCCGAGGCTTTTCGAGGAGAACTGGCGGTCGAGGGGTGCGATTTGGATCTCCTGCCCGTAATCGACGACGACCGCCTCCCGGTCGACTTCATAGGTTTTCAACCGGTCGTCATCTTCGCTTTCATAGCCGCGGATAAACAGCTCGCGTTCAATATCCGCCTCCGCGATTTCCAGCAGCCGGGCACCGGGGTATTTGTCCTTGCCGCTGACGATGATCTTTTTTACCTTCTCCTCCCCGTTGAACAACAAACCGACCCTCAAGCCCGGTTTCAATTCGATGACTTCCGGGTCCTCCCCGGCCATCCGCACGTACCCGCCGATGGGAAGCAGGCGGATCGTATAGAGGGTTTCCCCTTTTTTCACGGCGAAGATCTTCGGGCCGAAACCGATGGCAAACTCCCGGCAAAGAATGCCGGCCCTTTTCGCGAAGAGGAAATGGCCGAATTCATGAAAAAACACAAGGACGCCAAATACAGCAAGAAATTGGAGGATCGTGCTCAACGTTTCCATGTGAACCCACCTTTTCCGTTCAATTCTTTAAGAAGCTCCGGACCAGGGCCCGGGTTTCTTTATCCGCTTCCAGCACCGCTTCCAGGGTGGGGTCAGGAATCGGTTCATGCTGTTCCATCGCCCTTTCCACCCATTCTTCAATCGCCAAAAAGGGAATTTTCCCTTCGAGGAAACTGTGAACCGCCTCCTCGTTGGCCGCATTAAGCACGGCCGGCATCGTGCCTCCCGTCCTTCCCGCCTCATAGGCCATCCTTAAACAGCGGAACCGGTCGAAGTCCATCTCGGAAAAATGCAGTACGCCGAGCTTTGCCAGGTCGAGCCGTTCCGCCTGCAGGGGCAGGCGGTCGGGATAGGTCAAGGCGTACTGGATCGGAATGCGCATATCCGGGGTCCCCAGCTGGGCGATGATGGAACCGTCATGGAACTGCACCATCGAATGCACCGTGCTTTCGCGGTGGAGCAGCACGGCAATTTTGTCGTACGGGAGGTCAAAAAGCCAACGGGCTTCAATGACCTCCATCCCTTTGTTCATCATCGTGGCGGAGTCGACGGTGATCTTCGCGCCCATCGACCAATTGGGGTGCTTGAGCGCGTCTTCGACGGTAACATCGGCCAGTTCCTCCCTTTTTTTGTCCCGGAAACTTCCGCCGGATGCTGTTAAAATGATCTTTTCGATATTTTTCCGCCTTTCGCCTTGCAGCGCCTGGAAAATGGCCGAATGTTCGCTGTCCACCGGAATGATCGGGACCCGGCGTTCCTCCGCCTTTTTCATCACGATATGTCCCGCGGTCACCAACGTTTCTTTATTCGCCAGGGCGACCCGTTTTCCTGCTTCAATGGCCCGGATCGTCGGAACGATGCCGACGGCGCCCGATATCCCGTTGAGGAAGATCTCCCCTTCGGAAAACGCGGCCACCTCCGCCAATCCTTCCTCGCCGTAGTAGAATTTGATCCGATGGCCGTATTCGCTTTTCAATCGCTCGCAATCCTCTTTTCTTTGCACCGACACGACCTTCGGTTGGCAAGCATCGATGATCTTCCTGGCCAAGGGGATATTTTTCCCAACGGACATGGCCGAAAGCCGGAAATGCCCGGGATGGGCTTGTATGACCTCGATCGCCTGCCTGCCGACCGATCCCGTCGCTCCCAACAGATTGATCCCTGTCACGTCCACTCAACTCCCAACCATATTCACCAAATCAGAAAAAAATGCAGAAAAGGCATCACGAACAGCCAGCTGTCCACCCGGTCCAAGATGCCCCCGTGGCCGGGCAGAATATTCCCCGAATCCTTCACATGATATGCCCTTTTCAAAGCGGACTCGACCAGATCGCCGATTTGGCCGATGACCGACAAAAGGAAGGCGGTCAAGACGGTTTGGAAGAACCCCATGTCCCATCCGGGAAAAAAATAAAAGGCGGCGCCGACGAGAAGCGCGCATAGGGTCCCTCCGGCGGATCCTTCCACCGTCTTTTTCGGGCTGACTTCCGGCCAAAGCTTCCTTTTCCCGAAGGAGCGGCCGAAAAAATAGGCACCGATATCCGTCGCCCAGATGACAAAAAGGGCATAGAGGAAAAGATCCAGTCCCGCCGCGCGGATTTCCATCATGTAATAAAAACCGATGCCCAAATAAAATACGGTCAGAAGGCAGAAGCCGATCGTTTCGTAGGGCACTTCGTTTTTCGTCGCCACGGTTATCATCAGCAAAACGAAGATCAGGGCAAACAAATATTCCTCCTTCGCCAATCCCGCGGAGGCGAAGAAACGGCCGTATTCGGAAGGGATTAAAAAAAGCCATAAAATCATTACGGATAAAAGGGCCTGACGGGATAAGGCCGGTACTTTTTTCATCCTCATGATCTCAAAAAAGGCGATGGTCGCCATCAAATAGATGAGCAGGACGAACGGAAGCCCCCCGATGAGGACGAGGGGAAGAAAGAGCAGCGCGGCGACCAGGCCGGTAACGATTCTTTGCTTCATTCACCATTCCTCGCTTCATATTCCACCGAATCGTCTGGAACGTTTTTGGTATTCCTCCAGCGCGTCCAAAAAACAATGTTCATCAAAATCCGGCCAATAGGCGTCCGTAAACCAAAATTCGGTATAGGCCATCTGCCAGAGCATGAAATTGCTCAGGCGGAGCTCCCCGCTCGTGCGGATGAGCAAATCCGGATCCCCCAATTGGCGGGTCATCAGATAGGACGAAAACCTTTCCTCGTCCAGCTGATCGAGGGACAATTTCCCGAGATTCACATCCCGGACGATCCCCTTGACGGCGGAGAGGATTTCCGATCTCCCGCCGTAATTGAGGGCGAAATTCAAAATCATCCCGTCGTTGTCTTTCGTGTCCTCCATCGCCTTTCTCACGGCGCGTTGGGTATGGGGCGGAAGGCTGTCAAAGTCCCCGATCATCTGAACCCGCACGTTTTTCTCCACCAGTTCGGGCAAATAGGTCCCGAGAAATTCTTCCGGGAGCTTCATCAAATATTCAACTTCCTTTTTCGGCCTCTTCCAATTTTCCGTGGAAAAGGCATATAATGTCAACACCTTGATGTTCAATTTGTCGGCGATGATCGTGATTTTCCGGACGACCTTCATCCCCTCGTGGTGCCCGGCCACCCGCGGAAGGGAACGTTTTTTCGCCCATCGGCCGTTCCCGTCCATAATGATGGCCACATGGGCCGGGACGTTCTCTTTTTTTATCTTTTCGATCCGTTCCTCAAGGGAAGGGACCGCAGGATGATTGCGGAAAAAAAACGGTTTTACCATGGTCCATCCTCCAGTGACTGATGTGAACAGCCAGGGATAAGATCCTTGCCTCCAATTTTATTGCTTATAAGTTAAAAAATAGCACAAATGAAGGCGGATTGCACATGTTTTTGTGAAAAACCCGGGGGAAAATTCCGGAAAGAAAGCAAGGGACGCCTTGGCGGAAAATAAGGAAAAACCCTCCGTTGCCGGAGGGGGGAAAGCTAAACTTCGATGATTTCCTTTTCCTTTTCTTTTGTAAGATTGTCGATTTTTTTAATGTATTCGTCCGTCAGCTCCTGAATTTCGTCGATGAATCCGTGCAGCTCGTCTTCGGTGATTTCGCCCTGTTTTTCCAACTTCTTCAATTCGTCGTTGGCATCCCGGCGGATGTTGCGGATCGCCACCTTCGCTTCTTCCGATTCCTTTTTTACAATTTTTACCAATTCACGGCGTCTTTCTTCCGTCAAAGGCGGGATGACGATGCGGATTACGCTGCCGTCGCTGGTCGGCGTAACGCCGAGATCGGATTTTAAGATCGCCTTTTCCATGTCGCTGACGACCGATTTGTCATAGGGTTGGACAACGAGCAGGCGCGGCTCGGGAACGGAGATGGACGCCAATTGATTGATCGGCGTGGGAACGCCGTAATAGTCGACCGTCACTTTGTCGAGCAACGCGCTGTTTGCCCGGCCGGCACGGATCGTAGCCAATTCCTTCGTGAAGACCTGAACGGCCTTCGACATCTTTTCCTTTGCCGTGGCAATGACCTGTTTACTCATATCATTTCCCCCTAACGATTGTTCCTATTTTTTCGCCCATAACAGCCCGTTTAATGTTCCCTTCTTCCGTAATGGAAAAAACGATGAGCGGAATGTCGTTGTCCATGCACAGGGAAGAAGCGGTGGAATCCATCACCTGCAAACCGTCTTTGATCAAATCCAAGTAGGATAATTCCTGCAATTTTTTGGCGTTTTTATCCACCTTCGGATCCGCCGTGTAGACCCCGTCCACGTTATTCTTCGCCATCAGAATGACTTCCGCTTCGATTTCGGCCGCCCGCAAAGCGGCGGTCGTGTCCGTGGAAAAATAGGGATTGCCTGTCCCGCCGGCGAAGATGACGACCCGTTTCTTTTCCAAATGGCGGATCGCCCGGCGGCGGATGTAAGGTTCTGCCACCTGGCGCATCTCGATGGAGGTTTGCACCCGGGTTTCGATGCCGAACTGCTCCAGGCTGTCCTGCAAAGCCAGGGAATTCATCACCGTCGCCAGCATGCCCATGTAATCGGCGGTCGCCCGGTCCATGCCCATTTCGCTGCCGGTCTTTCCCCGCCAAATGTTGCCGCCGCCGACGACGACCGCGACTTCCACGCCGAGCTCGGCGACTTCCTTAATCTGCCTGGCGATCGATTTGATAACGGCGGGGTTGATGCCGAACCCTTCATCCCCCGCCAGCGCTTCTCCGCTCAGCTTCAGTACGATTCGTTTATACTTTGGACTCGTCATGATTACCCCCGTGTCGTGTAAAGGTTAGAAACGCAGCTGCAAAGAAGGTGAAAAAGAGGTTGACAGAGACGAAGACCTCTTCACTCATTTATCAGATTAACGGGTCATCGATTATCGTGTCAACCTCCATTCAAATCAGCCTTTATTTATTTTTCAACTGATTCATGACTTCTTCGGCAAAATTGTCCGACCGTTTTTCCAATCCTTCGCCGACCTCGAAGCGGACAAAGTCTTTGATCGTCGCCTGATGGGATTTGAGGAATTGTTCCACCGTTTGGTCGGGATTTTTGACGAAGGCTTGTTCCAACAGGCAGATGTCTTCAAAAAACTTGTTCAAGCGGCCTTCCACGATCCTCTCCACGATCTTTTCCGGTTTGCCTTCGTTCAACGCCTGTTGGGTGAGCACTTCCCTTTCCCGGTCGATTTCTTCTTTGGTGACCATGTCCCGGGAGATGTACTTCGGGTTCAATGCGGCGATGTGCATGGCGACATCCTTCGCCACCGATTCATCCTTCGTTCCTTCCAATACGGTCAATACCCCGATTTTGCTTCCCAGATGCAAGTAGGCGCCGAAGGCGTCATTGTCGCCTTTGCTGCGGATGGCAAAACGGCGGAGGGTGATTTTTTCGCCGATCTTGGCGACGGCGGAATGGATGTATTCGGAGACGGTTTGTCCGTTACCCATTTTCAATTCCAGCGCTTCTTCCACCGTTGCCGGTTTTTGCGCAAGCAAAACCGCCGCCAATTCTTCCACCAGTCGCTTGAACGTTTCGTTTTTCGCCACGAAGTCGGTTTCCGAGTTCACTTCCAAAATGACCGCATCGTTGCCGTCCGTCAAAATATGGGCGACCCCTTCCGCGGCGATTCGGTCCGCCTTCTTCTGGGCCTTGGCAATGCCCTTTTCCCGCAGGTAATCGATCGCTTTCTCCATATCGCCCCCGGTTTCCTGCAGCGCTTTTTTGCAATCCATCATTCCCGCGCCGGTCTTTTCCCGGAGTTCTTTCACCATTTGAGCAGTAATTGCCATCTTAAAATCCTCCTTAATGACGAAATAAAAAAACTTGCAGCGCCGGAAGTTCTTAAAAAAAGGTGATAAGGATTTCTCCGCTTATCACCTTCAATCTGGCCTTATTCCGCAACCGTGTCGGCAGCCGGTTCGCTCACGGCTTCAGCCGGGACAGGCGCTTCTCCATCCGAAGTTTGTTCGCCCTGCTTGCCTTCAATGACCGCGTCGGCAATTTTGGAAGTCAAAAGCTTTACCGCACGGATGGCGTCATCGTTGCCCGGAATCACATAGTCGATTTCATCCGGGTCGCAGTTCGTATCCACGATCGCGACGATCGGAATATTTAATTTGCGGGCTTCCTGAACGGCGATCCGTTCCTTCCTCGGATCGACGACATACAAGCAGTCGGGAAGTTCGTTCATTTCCTTGATTCCGCCCAGGAACTTTTCTAAACGTTCCTTTTCTTTACGAAGTTTTCCCACTTCTTTTTTCGGCAATACGTCAAAGGTGCCGTCTTCTTCCATCTTTTCGATTTCTTTTAAGCGTTGGATCCGTTTTTGGATCGTTTGGAAATTCGTCAGCGTTCCGCCGAGCCAGCGGTGGTTCACATAAAACATGCCCGCCCGTTCGGCTTCATCCTTGATCGATTCCTGGGCCTGCTTTTTGGTGCCGACGAACAAGATTTTGCCCCCGTCGGCGGCCAGTTGGCGGACGAATTGGTAGGCCTCTTCGAATTTCTTCACCGTCTTTTGCAAATCGATGATATAGATGCCGTTGCGTTCGGTGAAAATGTATTTTTTCATTTTCGGATTCCAACGGCGGGTTTGGTGTCCGAAATGAACACCGGCTTCAAGAAGCTGCTTCATGGAAATAACTGACATGCCTTCTCCTCCTCAATGGTTTTTTCCTCCGTCCGCTTCATCTTTAGGCAGGACTCCCGGCGGGAAGCACCGCTGCGTAAATCCGCGGACGTGTGTATTCACACCAAAAATTACTATAGCATAACCGGCATTGACATTTCAAGAAGCAAAAATCATGATCGCCGTTGCGCTTCCGCGGACCGGAAAAGGAAGAGGGCGGCAGTACCGGAACGGGCCAGCCGCTCCCGCTCCGGGAAAGGGGGGCGCTTTTGGCGGCAAGCGGACCGAAGGCCCGGCCGGAACAAAAAAAACCGGCGGCGGGCCGGGCAAACGGCCGGTCAAATCACCGGCAAAAAGACGGAAATGGGACGGACCCCGCCCTGATTGCCGCAAAAAAGCAGCGAATGGAAGCGGACGGGACCGTTCAAAAAGGAACGGAAAGCGTCCCGCAAATCCGGGGCCGCCCTTTTCGCCGGGGCGCAGGAAGGCGGGGACGCGCAAGCGGATGGGAAAAGCGGAAGCGAAACGTCCTGTCCCCGTCCTCCCTTAAGAACGGGGAGCGTCCGGAACGGAAACGGTGCCTTGAACCGGAGCGGCGCCGCATGATCCGGCAAGGACAAACGGCGGCGTTGGCAAAGAGGGAACGCCCGGGCGAAAGCCCGTCCCCGGCGGTTGGGGCGGTCCGTAAGGAACGGGGGCTGAAGAAGGTCCGCGGAGGCGTGGATCCGGCCGGTCCTGGACGCCGGAAGAAAGGCAAAAAATTACTCGGCTCCACCCGGCGGAGACCCGGGCGGCCGATTCAAATAAAACTTTGAAAGGAGCTCCACTTCCGTCTTTCCCCGCTGCAGGCTCCGGGCGATTTCCTCGACGGAAAGCCCCTTTTTCTGCAAAACCTGAATTTTTTTCAGCAGGTCATCCTTGCGTTCCGGCACGCCTTCCCCGGCGGGATCCCCTTCCGCGGGCGGTTTTCCCTTCCCCTGTCCCGCCGATGATTCGGGAGCCCTTGTCTTTCCGCTTCCGGCGGCCTTCCCCGCATGATAGGCCTTTTCCGCCATCCGGTAAGAGACGGAGGGAGAGCCCGCAACCGACGGGAGTCCGTTTTTGTTCCCGGCCGGCGGCGGACCGCTTTTCTCTTGCCTCTCCCCCTTGTTCCGCAATTCTTCGTACTTGGCTAAAAACCGTTCGTTTTCCTCTTTGATTTCCAGCAAAAAGCCGGCAATCAAATCCTCCATTTCCTTCTCCATCTGCCGATAGCGGTTTTCCAGTTCCCGGAAGCGGTTCTGCCTGAGATATAAAAGGATGATGGCAAAAAAACCGATCAGGATGAGGATGAACTGAAAAAAGAGAAAAAATTCCATGGCGATCTCCTTCACTCGACGTTCTCTTTCCAGCCTTACCCGGAAATATCGATAAACTTTCCTTTATAAGGGTGGGCGGCTTGTCCGCCCTTCGTTTTCTTCCTCTTCCCCTCTTCTTTTTGAAAGGGCCGCCCGTCCCTTCCCCTTCCGGGATTCCTTTCGTTTTTTACCGCGGCGGACTGTTCCTGCTGCAAAACCTTCGAGCGGTTGATTTCCTCCTGTTTTTCCGCTTGGTAAGCCGCCAGGTTTTGCATGGCGGCCGCCCGCTCCTGCTGTTCCGCCTGCATCTTCCCCGCATCCACCGTACGGGGGATCGCCACTTGCAATTCCACCGATTCTAAACCCATCGCAAACGCCCCTTCCCATCTGCGGGTCGATTAATAGCTGGCCATGTACCTGTTCATCATGTTGCGCAGCTGAAACAGCGCCTTGGAATGGATCTGGGAAATCCTCGATGTGGACAGGTTCAGGATTTGCCCGATTTCGGTAAATGTCAATTCCTCTTTGTAAAATAAGCTTAACACAAGCTGTTCCTTTTCGGAAAGGAGGGAAATCGCTTTTGCCATCTGTTCAATCGTTTCCTGGTAAACCAGCTCTTCTTCCGGACTCTTGCTCCGTTCGTCCTTGATGGCGAACGACTGGCCTTCTTTTTCCCCGTTTTCCGTGATCTGTTCGTCCGTGGACAGGACGTTGGCGAAAAAGCTTTCGTTTAAAGTCGTATAAACGTCATCCGGGGAAATGTTCAATTCCGCGGCAATCTCCTCGGCCGTGACGCTGCGCAAATATTTTTGCTCCAGCCGGGCGATGGCCGCCTCCATTTTTTTGGCCTTTTCCCGGGTTTTGCGGGGAAGCCAGTCCTCTTTGCGGAGCCCGTCCAAAATGGAGCCGCGAATCCGGAAGGAAGCGTAAGTTTCAAACTTCAAATCCCTGTTTGCGTCGTATTTTTCCAAAGCTTCATATAAACCCATCATGCCCAGGCTGAGCAGCTCTTCCTTCGGGATCGATTTGGGCACGGTCTGGCCGATGCGGTCGGCGATATAATGGACGAGGGGCATGTATTTATGGATCAATTCGTTGCCGGCATCGTCATCCCGGCCGTCCTTCCATCTTTCCCACAGCATTTGCTCCTTGCTTGCGTAAGGCATTTTCTTCCCTCCCTTTCGCCCGTTCAGATTTCCCGAATTCCTTTATTGACGGTCCGCACCGTTAAAATGCCGGTCTGGGGATCGAATTCGATCGTCCTTCCGCTCGATCCTCCCACGTCCTTGGCAACGACCGGAATGTTCAGCTTGGCCAGCTCATTTTCGACGGCTTCCACATTTCTCGGCCCAATCCGCATCAAATCGGATTTTAATGTGGTTTTGAACATTTGCGATCCCCCGGCAAGCTTGGCTTTCAAATTTTTGCTCCGCGCTCCGTTTTGGATCAATAATTGGAATAAAGCGGGAATCGCCGTATCGGCGAATTTTGCCGGATTGAACGCCTTGGTTCTCGCAAGCTGGCTGTCGGGAAGCATCACATGAACCATCCCCGCCAGCTGCTGGGGGAGATCATAGATGATGACGCCGACGCAGGAACCCAGTCCGGAGGTGCGGATGACGGACGGCGACCGGACGATGTTCATTTCGGCAATTCCCACCTGGATAATCGACGGGGAGCTTTTCATTCACTACCAACCCCAAGGGCATCGAAGAGCACCCGGAAGCTGCCGGGGTCCGGCAATAAGAAGATATGCCCTTTTATGGAACCGGAATTGACCGCGGTGTCGATGATTTCCGTGTCAATGACGATGGCCTGGTCGCTCTCCCGGGAAATTTCCAGCAGGCCGTAGCTGATGATCGCGCCGAACAAATCGATGACCGCTTCGGGAACGGAAGGCGTAATCGGAAGCCGGATAAAATCGGACAAGGCGTTTAAGTAGGAACTTGCCAGGATGTTTCCCGCTTCCTGGAAGGCGGACAGGGCGATTTCCGGGTACGGGGGCCGGTCGAAGGAAAAATCGTCGATCCCGGTCATTTGCCGGACAAACAACGTCGCCTGATCCACCGGGAGGACGAAGAAGATGCTGCCGGTCACCTTCCCGTCCATCCGCAGGAAGACGGAGGCGACGTACTGATCGGCGCCGCCGGCAAGTTCGAACATTTCATTGAAGGAAGCGACCCGGACATCGGGAACTTTCATTATGATTTTTTTATTCAGCAGTTTGGATAAGGCGGTGGCCGCATTCCCGGCCCCGATGTTCCCGATTTCCCGCAAAACGTCGATATGAAAATTGTTCAAGGAATGAAAGAAGGACATTTTCCATTACCTTTCTTCGGTGAGATTCAAAACTTTATCGATTTTCAGGACGTTGAACAACCGGTTGTCCTGCTTGATGACCCCTTCGATGAAACCGTCCGTTTCCCCTTCGGTCAGATCGGGATGCGGTTCAATGTCCGCGCCGGGGATCGATAACACATCGCTTGCCGCATCCACGATCAAGCCGACCATCTTGTCCCCGAAAGTCACGATGATAATCCGCGTATCCTCATCCCATTCCTTTTCTCCCGCGGAAAAACGGGTCCTCAAATCGATGACCGGCGTGATCATGCCGCGCAAATTGATGACCCCCTTAATGTACGGTGCGACCCCGGGAACGCGGGTGATGTTCATCATCCGTTCAATGGAAAGGACATAACGGATGTCCAAGGCGTATTCTTTTCCGTTCACCGCAAAGACGACCATCTTCAATTCCTTTTCCTCGAGACCGGTTGCCATTTTTTCCACTTCCTTTGCGAATAATCGGTTAATGGATCAGGGTATTGCAATCGACGATCAGGGCGACCTGGCCGTCCCCCAAAATGGTGGCGCCGGAGATGGCGAATACGTTCGTCAAATAATTGCCCAACGATTTTAAGACGATTTCCTGCTGGCCGATAAAGGCGTCGACGACCAAAGCGGCCAGTTTTTCCCCCTTCCGGATGACGACGACGGACAAGTAATCGGAGTCATCCCTTTCGTCCGGAACTTGGAACACATCCTTCAAGTACAACAAGGGGACGACTTTCCCCCGGAAATCGATCACCGGCTGATTGTGGGCAAAGAAGATTTCCTTTTTGTGAATGATGGACGTCTCCAAAATCGAAGACAGCGGTATGGCGTATTTTTCCTTGCCGACTTCCACCAGCAAAACGGAGATGATCGTCAGCGTCAGCGGCAGCTGGATGGAAAACCGGGTGCCGACCCCTTCTTCCGAATGGACCGATATGGATCCTCCCAGCGATTCGATCGTGTTTTTCACCACGTCCAGACCGACTCCCCGGCCGGAAAGGTCGGTGATACGGTCGGCGGTGGAAAATCCCGGGGTGAAGAGCAGGTCGAAGATCGCCTTCTCCTCGAGCCGGGCGGCGGCGCTTTCGCTGATGATCCCCTTTTCGACCGCCTTCTTCACCACCTTTTTCTTGTCGATCCCCGCCCCGTCGTCGGAAATTTCGATAAACACATGGTTTCCGCTATGGTAAGCCTTCAGGACGATGGTGCCTTCCTCCGGCTTCCCTTTTTGCCTCCGCACCTCCGGCGTTTCGATCCCGTGGTCCATGGAGTTGCGCAGCAGGTGGACGAGGGGATCGCCGATTTCATCGATGACGGTCCGGTCCAGTTCCGTCTCGGCGCCGATAATCTGCAGATTGATCTTTTTGTTCAATTCCCGGGAAACCTGCCGGACCATTTTTGGAAAGCGGTTAAATACCGTCTCGATCGGAATCATCCGCATCGATAAAATGATGGTTTGCAGGTCGTTGGAGATTCTCGACATCTTTTCGACCGTTTCTTTCAGTTCGTTGTGCTGCAATTCTTTGGCGATTTGTTCCAAACGGCCGCGGTCGATGACCAGTTCTTCAAAGAGGTTCATGAGGATGTCCAGTCTTTCGATGCTGACCCGGATCGTCTTGTGGCCCGCGCCGGATTTCTTCGCGGCGCTTTCTTTCCCCTCATCCTTTTCTTCCCGCTTCAAAGCGGTGTCCTCCCCGGAACCGGAGCCGGCCGCGCCGGTTTCCGTCCTTTCCGCCTTCGGCTTTTCCAGCCGTACCGGAACGATCTCCACCTTTTCGATCTCCGACACCTTCAAGATCTTCTGCTCGATGTCCCCGGCCGCCTCGTTGGTGATCAGGGTGATCATAAAGGAATCTTCAAAATTTTCCTCTTCCAGCTGTTCGACGGGCGGGGAAGATTTGATGATGTCCCCGGATTTTTCCAAAAGGTTAAACACCATATAGACCCTGGCGGCCTTCAATAAACAGTCCTTCCGCAAGTGAACGGAGATCTCGTAACATTGGAACCCCTGATCCTTCGACTGTTCGATGACCGTCCGTTCGAATTCATCGTAGTCCATCTTCGCCGATCGGCCCGGCTCCAATGCTTCCTTTGCTTCCGTTTTGCCTTCGTTCGGCGGGGCGCCGGCTTCGAGGGCCTTGAACTTTTCCAGGAGTTCCGAAACGTCCTCGTTTCCATCGCCGCCCGCCTCGATGGAGTCGAGCATCCGTTCGAGGACGTCCATCGCCATGAAGATCGTGTCCAGCAGTTCCGGCGTCACCTGTTGTTTCCCGTTGCGGATCAGATCGAGCACGTTTTCCATCTGATGGGTGAGATTGGCCATATTTTCAAAACCCATCGTGGCCGACATGCCCTTCAATGTGTGGGCCGAACGGAAAATGTCATTGACGATGGAGGTGTCGGAAGGATTTTTCTCGAGTTTCAGCAGATTTTCATTGCACGCCTGCAGATGTTCCCGGCCTTCATCAATAAATACTTCCAAATATTGGTTCATTTCCATGCACACCACCCGCTTTTAGAGTTTTTTTACGATTCGCTCGGCGATCAGATCCAGATCGACGACCTCATCGACGCAGCCGGTCGCTACAGCCGCCCGGGGCATCCCGTAGATGACGGCGGTTTTTTCCGATTCGGCCAGGGCGACCACATTCCCGGTCTTTTTCAATGCGGCGAGGCCCTTGGCCCCGTCGGCCCCCATCCCGGTCATGATGACGACCATTTTCTTGTAGTCGGTCAAAGAACAGGCGGAGGAAAGCAGGACATCGACGGACGGCCGGTGGCCGAAAACGGGCGGACTTTGGTCGAGCTGGGCGGCCAGGCTGAATCCGACCCGCCGGACTTTCAGATGAAATCCACCGGGTGCGATATAAACGGTGCCGTTTTGTAAAATTTCACCGTTTTCCGCTTCCTTGACCCTGAGGCGGCTGAAGGAATCGAGCCTTTCGGCCAAGGATTTGGTGAATCCCGCCGGCATGTGCTGGACGATCAAAACGGGAGCCTCCAGGTCTTCCGGAAGTTTCGGGATCACCTCCTGCAGGGCGCGGGGCCCCCCGGTGGATGTCCCGATGAAAACGATTTTATTCCTTTTGGCCGACAGGTCATCCTTATCCTGTTTCTCGATGAAAATGCTCCCCTGGACTTTCCGGGTCTGCAAACCGCTGATATTCGCCCTTTGCGAAGCCAATACCTTTTCGATCAATTCATTCTTGACCTTCGTGATCTCATCCGGATGCTGTCCGGCGGGTTTGGCGATAAAATCGTAGGCGCCATACTGGAAGGCCAGGAAGGTGTTTTCCGCCCCCTCCTTTGTCGTGCTGGAAAAAATGATGACCGGGAGGGGGGATTGCTCCATGATGATTTTTAAGGTCTCCAATCCGTTCAGAACCGGCATTTCAATGTCGAGAATGACGCAATCCGGTTGAAGGAGTTTGATTTTTTCCAAACATTCCTTGCCGTTTCTGGCCGTCCCGACGATCCGGATCCGGGGGTCCTGGCCCAGAAGGGAAGTGATCAGTTGCCGCATAAAGGCGGAGTCGTCGACGACTAAGACGTTGATTTCTTCCATGCTGCAAACCTACTTTCTAGAAAGAAAGTCTTTTAATCTTTCGAGGAACCGTCCCGTTCCCCCCGCCTCCGCGGGAGAGGCCGTTCCGGTGAACCTTTCGGCGATGATCCGGACGTTCTTTGCCGCCTTGCCGTTTTCTTTATAGAGGAGAAAGGGAATCTGCAATTTGGCCGCCTGAACGACGAAGGCGTCCTCGGGGAGATAGCCGAGAACCGGAACCTTCTGGTGCAGGAACCGGGACAAGGCGTTTTGCAAACGGTTCAGCGTATCGAAGTTTTCCTTTTCGTTTTTCATCCGGTTTCCGACCAAGTACAGGTTTCCGCCGTAGGCATTCAGGATCAGGAGTTTCATCGCCGAATAGGCGTCCATGATGGAAGTCACTTCGGGGGTGACGATGGTGATCACGTGATCCATGCCGAGCAGCAGCCGGACCGTCTCTTCCTGCATCCCCGCGCCGAAATCGAAGAGAAAGTCATCGTATTCAAACATTAACTGCCGGATCTCCCGCTGCAGTTCCGCGATTTTTTCCGGATCCCATTTCACGGGTGCGGACAATCCGGATCCGCCGGAAATGAACGAAATGGATTCCGGGCCTTTTTCGATGATTTCGGGGAGGGAACAGGCACCCGTTAAAAAATCGACGATGGATGTCTTCGGGGAAAGCCCCGCGAGAAGGTGGACGTTCCCCATGCCGATGTCCATATCGAACAGCAGCACCCGCCTACCCTGCCTGGACAGGGAAATGGCGAAATTTAAAATGAAATTGGATTTTCCCACGCCGCCCTTTCCGCTGATGACGGCGACCGTTTGGGCCGTCTTTCCTTCCGTCTGCCTGCGCAGCCGCAGGCGCAATTTTTCCGCTTGATCATGCATGGTCTTCGACCCCAAGCAATTTTTTGCAGATGAAGGAGCGCGTCGCTTCCATCAAATCGTCGGGGACGTCCTGGCCGTTCGTCAAATAGGCGATCCCTTTTTTATATGTGTAGGCGAGATTGAACATCTCACCGTAGGTATCGGTCTCATCCAGCTTCGTAAAAATGAACTTGTCGACGGGAACGGAGGAAAATTTATGGTAGATTTCATGCAAGTCCTTCTCCTTGGCCGTCATCGGAAAAACGAGATAGGTTTCCATGTCCTCCCTGAAGGACAAAAGGAACTCCAATTCTTTGACATATTGTTCGTTCCGGTAGTTTCTGCCCGCGGTGTCGATGAAAATGGAATCGTAATGCCGGAACCGCACCTTTGCCTTTTCCACATCCTCCTTCGTATAACAGACTTCGAGGGGGGCGTCGAGGATCGAGGCATAGGTTTTCAGCTGATCGACGGCCGCAATCCGGTATGTATCGGTGGTGATGAAGGCGATCTTCTTTTTTTCCTGGAGCATGTGGCGTGCCGCCAGCTTCGCCAAAGTCGTCGTCTTCCCGACGCCCGTCGGTCCGAGCAGGACGATATGCCGCTTTTCGCCCCTCCCTTTGCCGAAGGGAACGGACTTCAGCTCCCTTTCCAAGAAGGCGATGGAATGCTCCATGGCATCCCGGGCGGAAATGTTCTTATCCCTTTTGTAATAGATTTCCGTCATCGCCCGGGAATACTTTTCCAAAACGGAAGAATGGACATGCTGTTCCCTCAGCCTTTCATAAAACTTCAGGAAAGGGGACGGGAGGAAGGGCCGCCGCCCTTGGAATTCCCGCAAGGACTCCACCGCCCGCTTCAGCTCGGCGATTTCCCTGTCCAAGGCGGGAGGGGGTGCCGCCTTGGCCGGGGTCTGCATAAGCGTGCCCGGCGCCGGACGGCTTTCCCTGTCAAGGCCGGCGATCACCTCGATGTTTTTTTTCCGGAAGAGTCCGAGAAATCCCTTCGTATATACGGTTTTCGAATGGAGGATCACCGCATCGGAGCCCAGGTCCTCCCGCACCAATTTCATGGCCTCCGGCATGGACGGGGCCACATATTTCTTGACCATCATCTAAATATTCACCACCCCAACGCTCTGCACTTCAATCCCGGGTTCCAGTTCGTTGTACGACAGGATCGGGACATTTGGAAAATACCGTTCCGTCAAGTCCCGCACGTACATCCGGACGGCGGGGGAACATAAAATGACCGGATTCATGTTCTTGGAGGCCATCGCTTCCACCTGCTTGGCGATGTTTTCCAAAATCTGCTGGCTGGTCTTCGGATCGAGGGCCAAATAATTCCCGTGTTCCGTTTGCTGGATGTGGTCCGCGATCAATTTTTCCACCTTGCCCGACAAGGTGACGGCTTTTATTTGATTGTTTTCCTGTTTGTATTGCCCGGTAATTTGCCTGGAGAGGGCCTGGCGCACATATTCGGTCAACAAGTCCGGATCGGTCGTTATTTTGCAGTAATCGGCCAGCGTTTCGAAAATGACGAGCAAGTTCCGGATCGAGACCCTCTCTTTTAACAGCTTCGCCAGCACCTTTTGAATATCCCCGACCGACAGGGGGTTCGGCGTCACCTCTTCCACCAGAATCGGGTAAGATTCCTTCAAATGATCGATCAGCTGTTTCGTTTCCTGACGGCCCAAAAGTTCATGGGCGTGTTTCGTCAAAACTTCCGTCAAATGGGTGCTGATGACGGAAGGGGGATCGACGACGGTATACCCGCTCATTTCCGCCCGGCTTTTCATCTCCTCGGTGATCCATTTCGCTTTGATCCCGAAGGCCGGTTCCACGGTGTCGATCCCTTCGATGCCCGGATCCTCCTCTCCCGGGCTCATCGCCAAATAATGATCGAGCAATACCTCTCCCCTTCCGACCTCATTGCCCTTAATTTTGATGCGGTACTCGTTCGGGTTCAATTGGATGTTGTCGCGGATCCGGACGACGGGAATGACGAGACCCAGCTCCATGGCCAGCTGCCTGCGGATCATGACGACCCGGTCGAGGAGGTCACCCCCCTGATTGACATCCGCCAAGGGCACGAGACCGTATCCGAATTCGAATTCGATCGGGTCGATCGTTAACAGGGAGACGACCTGTTCCGGGGTCTTCATCTCTTCCGCCGCCGCCTCTTCCGCCTGCTCCTCCTGCAGGGCCTTCGGGCGTTCCTTTTCCTTTTTCAGCAAAAATCCGCCGGTGATCAGAACGGCCGCGATCGGAATGGTCAACAGATCATCGATCGGGGTGAAGAGGCCGAGGAAAAAGATCGTGCCTCCCGCAAAAAACAGCATGTTCGGATAGGCCAGCAATTGGCTGGTGATATCGTGGCCCAAATTCCCGTCGGACGCCGCTCGGGTAACGATGATGGCCGTTGCCGTGGAAATGAGCAGCGCTGGGAGCTGGCTGACGATCCCGTCGCCGACGGTGAGCAGGGAATAGTGGTTCACCGCCTCGGCAAAACTCATTCCTTCCCGGACGACGCCGATGATCATGCCGAAGATCAGGTTGATGAAGACGATGATGATCGCCGCGATCGCGTCCCCCTTGACGAATTTGCTCGCCCCGTCCATCGCCCCGTAAAAATCGGCCTCCCGGGCGATCTTTTCCCGGCGGCGGAGCGCTTCCTGTTCGCTGATCAATCCCGCGTTCAAGTCCGCGTCAATGCTCATTTGCTTTCCGGGCATCGCGTCGAGGGTGAAGCGGGCCGCCACTTCCGAAACCCTTTCGGCACCCTTCGTGATGACGATATATTGGATGATGACGAGGATGAAAAAGACGACCAGCCCGACCAGCACTTCCCCGCCGACGACAAATGTTCCAAATGTTTCCACAACGCTCCCAGCGTCCCCTTCGCTTAAAATCGCCCTCGTTGTGGAAACATTCAAGCCGAGACGAAACAAGGTCAAGATCAGCAGAAGGGAAGGAAAGACGGAAAATTGCAGGGGTTCGTGCATGTTCATCGTGCCCAGCAAAACGAGCAGGGCCAAGGTGATGTTGATGATGATCAGCACGCTCAGCATCCATGGCTTGAGCGGGATAATCAGCATGATGACGATGAAAACAACCCCAAAAATGACAGACAGGTCTCTCGCTGACATTGGTTCCTCTCCTAACCGCTATCCGAAAGATTGCTAGATTTTATTTTTCATCCGATACACATAGGCGAGTATTTCCGCTACCGCTTTAAAAAATTGCTCCGGAATCTGTTCCCCGATCTCCGTCTGTTCGTACAGCGCCCGCGCCAGCGGGCGGTTTTCCACGGTGATCACGTCGTTTTCCTTGGCGATCAGCTTGATTTTCTGGGCGATGTAATCGGCTCCTTTGGCTACGACGGTGGGCGCGTCCATGGTGTTTTCGTCATATTTCAGGGCAACGGCATAATGGGTCGGGTTCGTAATGACGACGTCCGCCTTCGGGACCTCCTGCATCATGCGGCGCATCGCCATTTCCCTCTGGCGCTGCTTGATCCGCGATTTGATCAGGGGATCGCCTTCCATATTCTTGAACTCTTCCTTGATGTCCTGTTTGGACATCCGGATGCTTTTTTCGAAATCGTATTTTTGATACAAGTAATCCAATCCGGCGATAAACAGGAGCCCCGCGCCGGCGAACAGCCCCATCTTCACCATGATCGACAGGATGGTGAAGACGGATGCCCGGACCGGCAGATGGACCAGCCCGAGAATTTCCTGGCGGTTCATCCAAAGGAAGAAAAAGGTGATGAACCCGATAATGGAAATTTTCAAAAGGGATTTGATCAGTTCCACCAAGGCCCGCAGGGAAAACATCCGTTTTATCCCTTTGATCGGGTCCAGTTTTTCCGGCTTCATTTTCAACGGCTCCACGGAAAAGAGGAAGCCGACTTGGAGATAATTGGCAAAAAGGGCCGCCCCAACCCCGGCCAGCATCACCGGGCCGGCGATCCAAAAGAACTGCCGGATCAGTTCGGCGGTCATCGCTTCCAAAGACATCTGGGTCAATTCTTGGCCAAAATAAACGGAATAGGTATGTTCAAACAATTCCGCCATTTGTTTCAGGATCGCCGAACCGGAAATCATCAGCACGGAGAAGACGGCGATGACGACAAAAGCCGTATTGATGTCCTGGCTTTTGACCACCTGGCCCTTTTTCCGCACATCCCGCCTTTTTTTCGGGGTTGCCTTTTCCGTTTTCTCTCCTGCAAAGAATTGCAAATCCAAAGGAAATCTCACGCGCGTCCCCTGCCCTTTTTCAGATGCCGCCGATGATCCGCAAGTAATCCCGCAGCGAATACAATAAAATTTCAAACAGTTCCTTAACCATGAATATCATGACGCCGATAACAAGAAAGAGAATGGTGAAACTGGACAAAATCTTCAAAGGCAGACCGACGACAAACACGTTCAATTGGGGAACCGTCCTCGCCAGGATCCCGAGCGCCACATCGACCAGGAACAGGCTGGCCACGATGGGAACCGAGATCTGCAAAGCGATGCCGAACATTACGGCGAAGGATTTTACGGCAAGTTCCGCCACGTTTTCGTCGCTGAACGGATTGACGAATTGGTCGGGACGGATGAACCGGAAGCTGTAATAGATCCCGTCGATCAGCAAATGATGGCCGTCTGTCGCCAGCAAGAACAGGATGGCGAATATGTACAAGTATTGTCCCATGATCGGGGTTTGGGCGCCCGTCTGGGGATCGATCACATTGGCGATGGAAAAGCCCATCTGGAAATCGATGAACCCGCCGGCAACCTGAACGGCGGAAAACATGATCGAGGCCAACAACCCCAGGGCAAGCCCGATCACGATTTCCTTCAATAATAAAAGGACGTATGTTTCATTGAATTGAACCGGTTCCGCCATAACGGCGAAATAGGCGATATAGCTCAGGCAGAAACTGATGCCGATTTTCACCGGAGCCGGAACGGTCCGGTAGGAAAAGACCGGCACGGTGAAAAAAAACGAGGAAACGCGGGCGAAAATCAGGAAAAACTTCGCAAGTACAGGCATTATATCCATTTTTCAATTCATCCTACGAAACGGGTTAAATTGGAAAAAATTTCGGTCGCATATTGGACCATATGGCTGATCATCCACGGCCCGAAAAGGACGATGCCCAAAAAAACGGCGACAATTTTCGGGATAAAGGCCAGCGTTTGTTCCTGGATCTGGGTCGCCGCCTGGAAGATCGAGATGATCAGCCCGACGCCCAAGGCGAGCAACAAAAGCGGGCCGGAAACGATGAGTATGTAATAAACCCCCTGTTGGGCGAGATCGAGAACCGTTTCTGCGGTCATGTGCCATCACCTGCTTAAAAACTTTCCAATAGGGATTTTACAACCAAATACCATCCGTCAACCATGACGAAGAGCAAAACTTTGAACGGGAGAGAGATCATCACCGGCGGCAGCATCATCATCCCCATCGACATCAAGACGCTGGAAACGATCATATCGATGACCAAAAAGGGAAGAAAAATCATAAAGCCGATTTGAAAGGCGGTCTTCAGCTCGCTGATGGCAAACGCCGGAACGAGGGCCGATAACGGAATGTCCTCAACCGTTTCCGGCCTTTCCCCTCCCCTGTAGTCCAAAAACAGGGCCAAATCCTTCTGCCGCGTATGTTCACTCATGAATTCCTTAAAGGGCACAACGGCCCGGTCGTAAGCCTCTTCCAAGGTGATCTCTTCATCGAACAGAGGCCTAAGGGCGTCCTCGTAAACCTCGTGGAAAGTCGGCGCCATGATGAAAAAGGTTAAAAACAGGGCCAAACCGATAATGACCTGGTTGGGAGGCATCTGCTGCGTCGCCAGCCCGGTCCGGACAAAGGACAGGACGATGACGATCCTCGTAAAGGACGTCAACAGGATCAATATGCTCGGCGCGAGGGACAAAACCGTAAGAAGGATCAAGAGCTGAATCCCCGTCGAGACCGTCCCGGGGGATTGGCCGGAAAACAAGGAGATATACTCATTCATGGATCACGGTTTCCTTTCTCTTCATCCTGCAATACCTCTTTTCTCCTTCTGGCGGCTTCTTCCAGCGTCCGTTTCAACATGCCGGAAAAAGAGGGGGGCGGACTGACCGGATTTTTCTTTTCCGTCCGGGCATCTTTCCATTTCAGCAACAAATTTTTGAAATCCGTTTGGAACGGAACACTCTCCTCGTATTGCCGCAAAAGCTCCTCGACTTCTTTTTCGTCCTTCACTTCTTTCAACAGCTGGACATTTTCGCCCACGCCGAGGACGAGGATCGATTTCCCCAGCCGGATGAGCTGGACGGACCGGTTCATGCCAACGTTGATGCCGCCGAGATGTTTGACCGCCCCCGAGGAAAAGACCCGCATGTTCCGCTTCTGCAGCCACCTCAAAAACAGAAAGAGCAGGCCGAGGACGAGGAAGAGCACAAGGACCGTTTTCAAGATTTCCCAGCCGGTAATGCCGGCTTGTTCCGCACTTCCGCCGGAAGGAACGTTCATGTCAGCGTCCTTTTCACAGGCGTCGGGATTTTTCAGGCAATCCTGGACGGTTTTGCCCACTTTTTCCGCATGGACCGTAAAATGGCCGAACAACAGGAACAATGCGGAAAAAACCAGGATCCATTTTCCGGTATTTTTCATCTTTTTCCTATTCACCTTTCTTTTCGACGGCGGAAAATTTCCGCAACGAATTCCCGGAGGGAAGGATGGGAAACGCTGATCGGCCGAGGGTTTTAAACGGCGGACCATTCATGCGGTTTCCGCAGCCTCGGCGAGAAACGGCGATCAGCCAAGGGTTTTCCGGATCGCTTCCAAAACCCGGTCGGCCTGGAAAGGCTTGACGATGAAATCCTTCGCCCCCGCCTGGATGGCGTCGATGACCATCGCCTGTTGCCCCATCGCCGAGCACATGACGATTTTCGCATCGGGATCGAAGGAACGGATCTCTTTCAAAGCGGCGATCCCGTCCATCTCCGGCATCGTAATATCCATCGTCACCAGATCCGGATTCAACTCCCGGTACTTTTCCACCGCCTGTTTTCCGTCTGCCGCTTCCCCGACGACCTGGTAGCCGTTTTTCACCAAAATATCCTTAATCATCATCCTCATAAAGGCAGCATCGTCAACCACTAAAATCCTGTATGCCATGTTCCATCCTCCGTCATCTAATCGTTATTTCATCCTTTTTAATCTTTCGGAATGACTTAAGATATCGGTGATCCGAACGCCGAAATTTTCATCGATGACGACCACTTCGCCCTGGGCGATCAACCGGTTGTTGACGAGGATGTCAACCGGTTCGCCGGCCAATTTGTCCAGTTCAATGATGGATCCGGGCGACAGATCCAAGATTTCCTTGATCAATTTTTTCGTTTTTCCGAGTTCCACGGTCACTTGCAGGGGGATATCCAGCAGCATGTCCAAATTTCGCGGCTGCCCGCTTTCCTTGTCCTCCTCGTGGAAATCGGAGAAAACGGCGGGCTGTACGTTTTTCGGTTCAGAACCGCCGGTTGAACGGCTCTGTACCGCGGATTTTCTTTTTCCTCCGGGGGCGTTTTCTTCCCCCGTCCCACCCGTTTGGGGAGGTTGTCCGCCCGGAATCCCGGTGTCACCGCTCTTATCCATACCGGAAGCCTCCTTCGCCTCCTCCTTCGGCGAATGATCTACCTGCGATTCTTCCACCAATGATTCGACCATCCGTTGGGCAAATTGAACCGGAATCAATTGCATGATGCTGGAGTTGATCAAGTTTCCGACCTTCAAACGGAAAGAGATTTTCACCAGCGGATCATCTTCGGGGATGGATTCCGTTCCTTTGCCCTCCGGTATGTTCAAGATATCAATCGTCGGAGGAGAAATTTCAATCCTTTTTCGGAAAATGGTAGACATGCTCGTTGCGGCCGAACCCATCATCTGGTTCATGGCCTCTTGGACCGCGCTCAGTTCGATTTCGCCGAGCTCATCGGGCAAATCATCCCCTGTTCCTCCCAGCATCAGGTTGGCAATGATTTTGGCGTCATCCTCATGGATGATCAACAGGTTGGAACCCGAAAACCCTTCCGTGTAATCGACGACGACGGCGACATAGGGTTTGGGAAATTCCTTATGCAAGTCCCTTTTGTAGACCATCGATACTTCAGGCGTCGTAATTTCCACCTTCTGATTCAGGATCTGGGATAAGGCGGTCGCGGAACTTCCGAAGGAGATGTTGCCGATCTCCCCCAAGGCATCCTGTTCAAAGGTGGACAAAAAATGGTTCGTATCTAAAGAATCCCTGTCATCCGCTCCGTTTAACAGGGCATCGATCTCTTCCTGTGACAGCATTCCGTCATTCATGCTCATTTTTTTCCTCCTTTATTTCTTCCAGTATTTGCACCGCCATTTTATTTTTCAATTTTCCGGGCTGGGCGAGATATTTGGGCACACCCCCGATTTTCACAACGACCGGCTCGTCGATCTTTTTGTTTAAGATGATGCAGTCTCCCGTGTCCAAACCCATCAATTCCTCGACGGTGATCGTCGAGTTGCCCAATTCCACCGTGCAAAGGACCGGGGCGTTTTTCACCCGGCTGGACAAGGCGGAGACGTTCTCGGGATTTTTATTCTTCTTTTCCGTCTGCATCCAAAAATGCATCGACAGGCGGGGGATGACGGGCTCCAGGGTCAAATGGGGAATGCAGATATTGATCATTCCGCTCGTTTCACCGATCGTCACCGTCAAGGAAATCACGACGACCGTCTCGTTGGGTGAGACCATTTGCAGAAATTGGGGATTAACCTCAAATCCTTTCATTTGCGGCTCGATTTCCGCGATCGATCCCCAAGATTCCCGCATTTGGTCGAAGGCGCCGGTGAACAGTTTCGTCATGATCTTTTGTTCGATATCCGTCAAATGTTCGATCTTGTTTTCGCTTTTGCCCAGCCCTCCCAAGACCCGGTCCAACATCGCGTAGGCGACATTCGGGTTCACTTCGATCAAAATGTTGCCGCTTAAAGGAGGAATTTCGTACAAATAAAGGAATGTCATATTGGGGATGGAGCGGACAAATTCTTCGTAGGGAATTTGATCCACGCTCGCCACATTGATCTGCACATAGATCCTTAATTTTCCGGAAAAATATGTCGTCAACAGCCGGGCAAAGTTTTCATGGATCCGGGACAGGCTGCGGATCTGCTCCTTGGAAAACCTGAGCGCCCGCTTAAAATCATAGATCTTCACCTTTTTCTCTTCTTCTTCCTTCTTTATCTCTTCCGCACTCACTTCCCCCGCGGAAAGGGCGGACAATAATGCGTCGATTTCGCTCTGGGATAATACTTCGCCGGTTGGCAAAGGAAGGCCACCCCCCCAAGGAAAAAATCTTTCGCCGATCCTATTGGATCAGGATCGAAGTGATATAAACCTGCTCGACACTGCCCGGCTTGGCCAATTCATTCAATTTTTCCTTCAATTGATTTTCCAATTTGATTTTTCCCTGCGTCCCTTGCAGGTCCTTGGCGTCCGTTCCGGACAGGAGCTTGATGATCACATTTTTCACTTGATAATCCCGTTTTTCCAGCTCTTCTTTCGTCTTTTCGTCATCCGTTTGAATCTTGAACGAAACACGGATGTAATGTTCGTTTTTTAAATTGGTCGTCATCTCGGGAATTTCCAGCGTCCTTTTCAACAAATCATCCGCACTGATCTTCGCATCGGCTTCGTCGGACTGTTTCAGAAAATAGATGTAAACGCCGGCCGCAACGATGACTGTAATCAATGCAAAGACTAAAATGGCAGTCGACCTATTCTTCAACGTCATCATCCTTCCAAAAATTCCGCCCCAACAAACCGATCTCCTGATAAAACCTTTTGATCGCTTCCACGACTTGTTCTTCCTCTTCCTTCACCACATACCGTTTTCCGTTCGTCAACAGGATGGCCGTGTCGGGAAACGACTCGACCGTTTCTATGTATAAGGCATTGACGAAAAAGGGTTTTCCGTTCAGCCTCGTCAATTTTATCATGGCAGACGGGGATTCGCTCACCCAATACCTCCGTTTCTTCCAACGATTACGGGAAGGGGAGGGAAACGCCTCCCCCCGCTTGGGACGCCTTTAAAGAATTATCGTTTCAAGTTCACCAATTCCTGCAAAATTTCATCGGACGTGGTGATGATCCGGGTATTCGCCTGGAAGCCCCTTTGCGCGACGATCATTTCCGTAAATTCTTCGGAAAGGTCGACGTTGGACATCTCCAGGGCGCTGCTCATGATCGTGCCGCGGCCGTCGCCGGGAACCCCGATGTTCGGCGTGCCGGAGTTCAACGATTGCTGGAACAAGTTCCCGCCCGCTTTCATGAGGCCGGAAGGATTGCTGAATTTGGCGATCGCCAAGGTGCCGAGGGTGACGACGGAGCCGTTGGAATACACGGCGTTGATTTCACCCCGCGGCCCGAAGCTGAAGCTTTCCAGCTGGCCTTCCGTCACCCCGTCGGCCGTGACGATGGCGTCGTTGGCCCCGGACACATGGGTCAACTGATTAAAATCGAAGTTGTAGGTGTAGGTGCCGCCGGCCACCGGAACACCCAGGCTTATGGCGCTGCCGTTCACCGTATTCCCGCCCTTGTCGGTGATGGAAACCACCCTGCCGTTATTGTCAAAAGTGATCGTGGCCTCCGGCTGGACGGTTCCGTCCGGCTGGGTGAAATAGAGGGCCCATTGATCCGTGCCGGTCTTTTGGAAATAGATGTTGATCCGTTCGACGCTGCCGGTATCCGTGACCACTTCAAATTGTTGGGAATACAGGAAACCGTTTCCCGCATTATTCGACAAATTGCCGGAGACGGTCACCGAATTCGTCGGGATGAACGGCATGACCGCGTTGACGTTGATCGTCACATCGCCCAGGTTGCCGTTCGCATCGAAGGCCTGCACCCGCAGTCCGTCGGCGTTCACCAAGGTTCCTTCGTTATCCAGGTAAAAGTTTCCGGCGCGGGTATAGTAGAGGGCGTTCCCTTGGCGGACGACGAAATACCCGTCGCCGTTGATGGCCAGGTCGAGGGATCTTCCCGTCGTCTGCGTGCTCGATTCCGTGTGGATCGTATCGATGGTGGCGATGGTGGCGCCCAACCCGACCTGCATCGGATTGACTCCGCCCCGGTTGGCCCGGGCGCCGCTGGCTCCCGCCAAGGTTTGATTGATGGTGTCTTTAAAGGTGACCCTGCTCTTTTTAAACCCGAAGGTGTTCACGTTGGCGATATTGTTTCCGATGACATCCAGTTTCGTTTGGAAATTGCGGATGCCGCTGATGGCGGAATACATGGAACGTAACATGGCTTTCCCTCCTGAACCTGATCAATTTTTCATCGATTCCGTTTAGCTGCTTCCGTCATTCCGCAGCTGCGCTTTCCCTGAAAGGGTCCAGCTTCGTCTTGCGGCGATCGGTTCTTCAATGGATGATGATCGCCCCGTTGATGTTGGTGAAGATTTGCGACCCGGCCTCCTTCTGGTCCATGGCCGTGATCACCGTTCCGTTGGAGGCGCTGACGATCAGCGCCGCATCGCGCAGCAATACGAGCGATTCTTTCACGCCCATCTTCTTCGCTTGTTCCACCTTTTCGCCGATCGTCTTCCAGTCCCGGTCGCTGATGACGATATTTCTTTTTTCCATCCGTTCCTTCGCGTGCTTGCTTACGGTCAATCCTCCGGTTTCCTGCAAAGCCTTTTGCAGCTCGCCGGCAAAACCGGATGAAACCCTCCGGTTTCCCGTTCCCCCGCCGGGCGGCAAATTGGCCAAAGGGGGAAAAATCGGTTTATGGATACCCATCGTTCCCACCTTCCGGATCATCCGGCCGATTCGATTTTGACAATTTGGCCGGCCGTGATTTTCGAATGTTGATCATCGTTCATGTGGAAGTAGATGATCCCGTCCTTTACCGAAACGGATTGGACGACAGCCTGCCTTTCCGCGCCCTGTTCATCCGTCCAGGTGATCTTTTTCCCGATCAGGGCGCTCGCTTCCACGATGGACGAACCGAAGGCATCTTTCACGCCCGAGATGTTTCCCGGCTTCAGTTCCGTCCCGTCCTCCAAATAAAAGACCGGTTCGCCGGACTTGAACATGACGGAGACGATGCGGCCCGTTCCCTTCTTGACGACCGGCTGCCCGCCGGAATCCTCCGGATATTCGACGATATGCCAGTCGACCTCCTTGCCGACGAAGGAAGAGTAGCCGATATACAAATTTTCCTTCTGCAAGGCAATCAAATTTTCCATGGAATCGGCAACTTCCATCATCTGCTCCAATTGGGAAAAGGTGGCCATCTGGGCAATGAAGTCCTTGTCCTCCAACGGGTTCAAGGGATCCTGGTTCTTCAGCTGAGCCATCAATATTTTCAAAAAGGCATCCTTGCCGAGCACGTTGCCGGGGGATTGGTTCCGGTTGGCTGCGTTGGCATAGAAAAGGCTCGAGTCAATGGCATTGGTCATAACGATCACCTAGATTTCGTAGTTTAACAAGGTTTCTGAAAAGGAATGCTCCTGTTCGTCCTCCCGCTTTTCCGGGTTCTGCTGTTCCCGGCCGGGATTCCTGCCGTTGTCCCCGGAGTATTGGGGGAGCGTTTCCTTCCTTTCCGAATGGACGTGGATGAGTTCAATCCGGTCCACCGTGATGTTTTGCTGGACAAAGGCCTGGCGCAGCGCATGGAGCTGCGATTCCAAAATCTCCTTCGCCGCCGTGGTGGAAGTCACGATTTTGGCCGTCAAACCCTGTTCCTGCTGGATCAACTGGATCTTCAAGGCGCCGAGTTCCTTCGGGTGGAGCCGCACGGTGAGCTGTTCCGTATTCCCGAACTTTTGAAAGGCCGATTTCGCGATCACCGCTTGCAGCTGGTCGATGAATTGCTGATAGGTCAGGGGCTTGCCCTCTTTGACGAGAAACAGGGTCGGAAGCTCAAGCTTGGCCGAAAAGGACGAAAAATCGGCGGCGTTCCCAGCCTGCGGCGGAAGGTGGACCGCTTCCGGCGTCCCCTTTGGCTCTCCGGAATAAGGGATTCCGAATTGGGCTGGCTTCTTCACAACGGGAAGGGCTGGCTTCGTTCCCCCATCGGCCATTCTCGCAAATATTTCCTTGATGAAATCCGGGCGGGCATCCTGCATTAGCTTTTCCGCCAGCCGGAGGAGCTCCCCGTCGTTTTTCCAAGCGCCGGCCTTCAGCCATTGTTCCATGGTTCCGAAGGCATTGGCGGACCGGGTCAAATCGCCGGACGGCTGTTTACCGGCAAAAGCTTTGGCCGGATCCGGATTCGCCTCCAAAAAACGGGCGATGAATTGGGAAAGGATTTCAAGGGCGTCCGCGACGGCCCGTTCATCCGCCGGATCCCGCGTCCCTTCCTGCCCGGACATCCCAAGGGAAAGGGCGATTCTGTCCGCTTCCTCCTCCGGGAGATCGAGAAGGCGGATGAACCGGGATAGGAGGGAGTCCCATTCTTCCATTCCCACTTCTCCAGGCGGCCGTTCATCCCCCGTACTCTCGGTCTGATCCGGGAAGCGGGCCGGAACAAAAGGCGGCATGAACGGAGATGGGATGGGCGATTTTTCCCCTTTTCCCTGCCGGTTTCCTTGCTCTTCTCCCTTCTCCCCCGCGTAACGGAGCATCAGGGCCTTGAATCCGCCGCCGTCCTTGACGGGCTGTCCCCCGAAGGGCGATTCCTTCCCCCCGGCAAAAGCGGGAATTTCGATCAAACCGGAAAATCCTGCAATCTCCATTTTTTCACCTCCTTTCAAGGGTCTTCCTTCATTCCGTTTCGGAAAGAAGGGAAGTAAATTTCGCCGCATCCTGCGGGGACATCTTCTCCAAGATGCGGGCGAGGTTTTCTTCCTTCAATTGGGAAAGGATGCTGACCGCCCGCTTTTCATCCATGGCGGCAAAAATCGCCGCGGCCTTTTTCGGAGCCATTTTTTCATAGGTCCGCACCACGTCCGGCCCCTTTTGCCCGCTTGCATTCTGCTCGTTTTCCTTTTCCAGATTCTCCTTTTCCCTCTGCAGTTTTTCATTTTCCCGGGTCAGGTTCTCGATCTCTTTTTCCAGCCGGTCGATATCCTTCTGCAGGCTCTCCTTCTCCTCTTCCTCCTGTCTCAGTTTCCCTTCCAATTCCGCGATCCTTTTTTCATATTGGCTGTCACGTTCGTCCCCGCCCGCCATTTTCCCGACGACGGGCAGATTGCCGAGCCATTTCTTTCCTTCTTCTAAAACATTGATTCCGGAGATGGACAAAACCGCCACGAGCACGACGATTCCGAACAAGAGCGGGATCAATGTTCCGTAGAAGATCCAATGAAAGAGGTGCGATTTTTTTTCCTGATCCTCTCTTTCCATTCCTACCACCCGTTTCTCCTTAATGCGCTGCGGGAGGAAATTTCATCCAGATCCTTCGTTTCCTTCCATTTTTCCAGCTGCAAAAACATTTGATAGTCTTTTTCTTTCATTCTTTCATATTTTTTTACTTCCACGTTTTTCTCCACGAGCCGCCGGTATTCTTCGTTCATTTTGTCCCTGGCGCGGATGACCAGCTGCTGGTAGTGATCGATCTCCCGCTGCAAGTTGGCCAAATATCGCTGGAATTCGCGGAGGCGTTCGACGGAGAGGCCGTCCCGGATCCTCTTCTCCCGCTCCGCTTCCAATTCTTCCTTTTCCTTCAGCAGCCGGTAGAGGCCTTGGGCGGCTTCTTCAAACCTCCGGACCGCCTGGTGGTACGAATTGACCGCTTCGTTTTTTTCCATGGTGCGTACGGAAAGGATTTTTTCAAACCGGTAGGAGAAAACCAATTCATTCACCCGCCATCAGCTGATGTAATCGTCCGACGCTTTCTTCCATCGAGTACTTCTCATTGACCTTCTGCTTCAAAAATTCCACGATCTTCGGGTAATAATCGATGGCCCGGTCGATTTCCGGCGATGTCCCCCGTTTATAGGCCCCGATATTGATCAGGTCTTCGGAGCGGACATAGGTATCCATGATTTCCCGCAAGCTTTCCGCGCTCCTTTGGTGGCTTTCGTCCACGATCGCATTCATCAGGCGGCTGATGCTCTTCAGCACGTTGATCGCCGGATAATGGCCCTTGTTGGCCAGGGCCCGGTCCAAAACGATATGGCCGTCGAGGATCCCCCTTACCGCGTCGGCGATCGGCTCGTTGAAATCGTCGCCGTCGACGAGCACCGTATAAAAGGCGGTGATCGATCCCTTCTCGTTCGTCCCGGTCCGTTCCAGCAGCTGGGGAAGCAGGGAAAAGACGGAGGGCGTGTATCCCTTCGTTGCCGGCGGCTCGCCGACCGCCAGGCCGATCTCCCGCTGCGCCATGGCGATCCGGGTGACCGAATCCATCATCAAGAGAACGTCCATTCCCCGGTCGCGGAAATACTCGGCGATGGAAGTGGCCGTAAAGGCCCCCTTAATCCGCATCAGCGCCGGCTGGTCTCCCGTAGCAGCAACCACGATGGACCGTTCCAATCCTTCCTTTCCCAAGTCCCTTTCGATGAATTCCCGCACTTCCCTGCCCCGCTCGCCGATCAAGGCGATCACGTTCAAATCCGCCTTCGTATTCCGGGCGATCATCCCGAGCAGGGTGCTTTTCCCGACGCCGCTTCCGGCAAAGATGCCCACCCGCTGTCCCTTTCCGATCGTAAGCAAGCTGTCGATGCTCTTAATGCCGACTTCCAGCGGCTCGGAAATCGGCGGACGCAACAGGGGGTTGGGAGGCTGCTGCTGGGTGGAAAATTCCCTCATCTTCTTCGGCAAGGGGCTCCCGTCCAAAGGTTCCCCCAAGGAATTCAACACCTTTCCGACCAATTGGGGCCCCACTTTTATTTTCAAGGACTCCCCGGTGCTCTCCACGATCCATCCCGGCGCGATGTCCTGAACGGAGGTATAGGGCATGATCAGGACGGATTCCCCGCGGAATCCGACCGCCTCCCCGATGATCTTTTTCTTCCTGTCGCGGCCGTTCGGAAAGATGTAACAGATATCGCCTACCGAACAGGGCGGCCCCTGGGATTCGATCATGATGCCGACGACTTGTTTGACGCGGCCGTAACGCTTGTAAGGGTCGATATACTGGAGTTCGGACAAGAGCTGGTCTATGTTCATGTTCAACCTCCGTCCGCGATCTTCAAAAGCTTCTCCCGGATCTCCATCAGCTGGGCGTCCACGCTGGCATCGATGCGGCCGCCTTCCGTTTCGATGATGCAGCCCGTCTCCGGCACTTCGTCGGAAGGATAGATCAAAAGTTCCCCGTTTTGGAAGTACAAGGACCGGAGCTCTTCTTTCTGCTCCAAAACGAGGGGATACATTTTGTAGTGGACGATCACCCGGACTTCCCGGTATTCTTTCGCCTCCTGGATCGCCTTTTTCACAAGGGGAAGGAAGTTTTCCGGATTTTCTTCGATCTTCATGTTCAGTATTTTTTCCGCTACGGCCAAACCGATCGCCAGGATCGTTTTTTCCGATTGTTCGATATGGGAAAAATAATCCTTTTTCGCCAAGTCGACCGTTTCCTTCGCCTCGGCGATCGATTTTGCCGCTTCCGCATAGCCCGCCTGCCTTCCGAGCAAGCGTCCTTCCTCATATCCTTCCTTTTTTGCCCTCTCGGCGATCTGCACGATCTCTTCCATCATTTTCTGCCTTTCCCGTTCCGCCTCTTCCTTCATCCGCTGCGCTTCCCGCTTCGCTTCGGAGAGGATGGCCTCCGCCTTTTTCCTCGTCTCTTCCCAATCGATGGCCGGTTCAACGTCGGCCGGTTCAGGGAGCAAATCCGTTTTTTGTTCCTCGGGCGCCGGTTTTTCCAGCGTCCGAATGCGGATGGTTCTTCCGGCCTGCCGGCTGAACCGGGCGCCTTTAATGACTTTAGACAATAATGTCATCACCCCCGCCGCGGGCAATCACGATCTCGCCGCTCTCTTCGAGGCGGCGGATGACGGAAACGATGCGGGATTGGGCTTCTTCGACGTCGCGCAGGCGTACCGGGCCCATGATTTCCATTTCTTGCTTAAAGGTTTCGCTCATCCGTTTGGACATGTTTTTGAAGATGACTTCTTTCACTTCATCGCTGGCCACCTTCAAGGCAAGCAGCAAGTCATCGTTGTCGCAGTCGCGGATGACGAGCTGGATCGCCCGGTTATCCAGCGTGACGATATCCTCGAAGACGAACATCCTTTTCTTGATCTCTTCGGCGAGTTCGGGATCCTGTTCGGCCAGCGTATCGAGGATCGTCCGTTCCGTGGACCGGTCGACCCCGTTCAAAACATCCACGACCGCCTCGATACCGCCCGTTTTCGTATAGTCGTGGGTAAAGGTGGCCGACAATTTTTGCTCCAATATCTGCTCCACTTCATAAATGACTTCCGGGGAGGTGCTGTCCATCAGGGCGATTCTTTTCGCCACATCCGCCTGCATCTCCTGGGGCAGGTTGGAAAGAATCTGGGCCGCCTGATTCGGTTCCAAATAGGACAGAACCAAGGCGATCGTCTGCGGATGCTCGTTTTGAATAAAGTTCAAGATCTGGTTCGGATCCGTTTTCCTGGCAAAATCGAAGGGCCTGACCTGCAAGGTGGAAGTGAGGCGGTTGATGATGGCCGCCGCCTGGTCGGGACCGAGGGCTTTTTCCAAAACCATTTTGGCGTACCCGATGCCTCCCTGGGCGATGTAGTCCTGGGCGACGGCCAAATGGTAAAACTCGTTGACGACCTCATCCTTTTTCTGCGATTCGACTTTTTTAATGCTGGAGATTTCCAACGTCAATTTTTCGATTTCTTCTTCCGTCAAATATTTGTAAATGGAGGCGGACACATCCGGTCCGAGGGAGATGAGAAGGATGGCAGCTTTTTGTTTTCCCGTCAACTCTTTCGTTTTCACCAATGGAACCGCCCTCCTAATCTTCGCTTAACCAAGTGCGCAGCAGCTTGGCGAATTCTTCAGGCTGCTCTTTCGCCATTTTCTCGATTTGTTTTCTCCGCAAGGATGTTTCCGATTCTTTTCCTTCGATTTCCGGAACTTCCGCCGGCGCTTCTTCCCTGTTGACGTCTTCGGCGGCGGCCAACGCCTCCTCCTCTTCTTCCCGTCTTCTCCTCCTTATGTACAGAACGGCCAAGACGATCAGCGCGATCAGCAAAGCGACTCCGACGATATACGCCCAAAGGGGAATCCGGCTCTCCGCCTGCGGCTCGTTGGCGGGACTGCCGAGCAGCGGCTGGACCGTTACCGCGATTTTTTGGGAAATCTCGTCATCGGTCAGCGGCTCGTCGATGGTGTCCTTGTCGATCAACGTCCGGACGATCGTGCTCAAAATTTGCCGGATGCCGTCTTCAATCTCCAGCGGATCCGCACCTTCCCCTTCCGGCGGTTCGGCGATCACCTGGATGCCGAGATCGCGGATCTTATAGGGGCTTTCGATGATCTCACGGCGGATCCGGTTCACTTCGTAATTGATCGTCTCTTCGGTCTTTTCATATTCCCCTTCGCCGTTTCTCCCCTCCAAATAGGTGCTGCCGAGGGGATCGGTATTGTCTTCCGCCTGCGGCGTTCCGCCGGCCGCAGCGCCGTTTCCGGTATAGGATTCGGTGATCCGTTGGGCGCTGATCGCGATCCCTTCCATATTTTCCTCGTCAACCGGTTCGACCAAATTTTCTTCCCTTTTCTCCTGGGTAAAGTCGATATCGGCGGTAACCGAGACGACGGCTTTGCCGGGGCCCATCAGCATGCTCAGCATGCTTTGCACTTGCTTTTGGATGTCCTTTTCGATTTCCTTCTTAATGGCAAATTGATTTGCAAACCCGGCCGTATTGGAAGAATTTTCATCTTCCATTTCCAAGTAATTAAAATTCTGATCCATGATAACGATATTATCGGTAGGCAGATTCGGCACGCTTTTGGAAACGAGCGTATACAACGCCCTTATTTGCTTTTGGTCGAAATTGTAGCCGGGTTCGGTTTGAAGGACGATGGAAGCCGAGGCTTCTTCTTCCTTGTCATTGACAAAAATCCCTTTTTCGGGAAGATTGATCATGACCTTCGCATCGCGGATGCCATCGATGCTTTTGATTAAATTTTCCAGTTCGGTCTGCATCGCATCCAGCTTGATCACGTTGAATTCGTTGTCGGTAATCCCCAGGCCCGCCTTTTCACTGAAGAAGGAATAATCGATGCTGCCCGATTTCGGAAGGCCTTCGGCAGCCAGTTCCACCTTCAGGGCATCCGCCTGATCCTTCGGCACTTTGATCGTCGTCCCGCCGTCGGCGATTTCCGACTTGATTCCCCGGGCATCCAGCATCTCTTTGATGGAACCGGTTTCCGCCGGCGTCAAATCCTTATATAAAGGGACGAGCGGGGTCCTCGTCGTAAAGAAGATTAAAAGGCTTACAGCCGTAATGAAGACAAGGACCGAGGCGATCAATATCCCCTTTTGGCGCCGGCTCCGTCGGGACCATGCGGTTTTCAGTTTCTGCCAATATTGCTGTATCTTCTCCTTCATCATACCCTCTCCGAAATCCCAGTTCTTTTGCGTTCAGCCAATTCCCGCGTTCCGGCCCCCGGCCGAAACGGACACCCTTTTATATCTGCATCCTCATGATTTCCTGATAGGCTTCGATCACTTTATTGCGTATTTCCAGGGTCGCCTGCAAAGCGATCGAGGCTTTTTCGGCGGCGATCATCACCTGGTGGAGCTCCACATCCTGCCCCAAGGCCAATTTTTCCGTCATTTGATCCGACTGGACCTGCAATTCGTTCACCTTATTGATCGCATCCTTCAAAAAGGAGGCGAAGCTTTGCTCCGTCCGCTGCGTCTCCGGGCTTTGTGCCAAATTCCTCGCAGGACTGACCGGCGCCGTCGCCGGATTGAGGAAAACCGATTCAATGGCCATCGCTTACCCACCTTTCCTCATTTTCCGATTTCAAGGGCCTTCATCAACATGCCCTTCGCGGCGTTGAACGTGGTGACGTTCGCTTCGTAGGAGCGGGTGGCGCTGATCAAATCCACCATCTCCCGCAAAGGATCCACATTCGGGTAGCGGACGTATCCGTCTTCACCGCTGTCGGGATGGTCGGGGTCATAGACGAGCTGGAAGGGGGACGGATCTTCCACGATCCTTGTCACCTTGACCCCGCCGGCTCCTTGCCGGCTGATCTCCGTGTTGAGATAGGATGAAAAGCTGTTTTCCTTCGGTTCCAGGACGACCATCTTCCGCCGGTAGGGCACCCACTCGCCGTTCACGTATCTGCCCCTCGTCGTTTCGGCGTTGGCGATGTTCGACGAGATGACGTCCATCCTCAGCCGCTGGGCGGTCAAGGCCGACGCCGGGATGCTCAAACTGGAAAACACGGTTATTTCCCTCCCTTAATGACGGTTTCCAACCCGTTAAATTTTCCGCTCAACCGGTCGGCCAAGGCGTAATAGTAAATCTGGTTTTCCGCCAGTTTCGACATTTCCTCGTCCATATCGACGCTGTTCCCGTTATGGTTGTATTGAAATGGATTGCTGGTCTGCTGCACAGGATTGGAAGTTGAGGAGCGAATCGGAATGTGGCGCGGGTCCGTACGCCTTCCCTCAAAGGCATTCCGGAGTTCCTGCTGAAAGAATGAGCGGAAATTGACTTGTTTCGCCTTGTAGTTGGGAGTGTCCGCGTTGGCGATGTTTTCGGAAATGACCTTTTGCCTGAGAGCGGAATAATCCAACGCCCTTTCGAGAACGTTGAAGGTGCTGGAGAACAAATCCATGGCAATCACTCCAAAATATGACAAGATCTTTAAAAATTTGTCATATTGATACAATTATCATTGTACGATTGGCAAATCTCGGTTGTCCATAACGGATAGGTAAAATTTTCTGGGACTTTTTAACCAAAATTTCGCCGAAAATTTTCTGTCAAGCAGTAAAATCTTCCCTGTCAGAAGGTGAAGAACCGGGACTCTCCTGTTATTTTTCGACAAAAACTTCAAATTCCCTTCAATTTTTTTAGGCCGAAAGAACCATTTTTGATAAGATTTTCAATTTCATGCAAAAAAATCGGGGCTAGTAAAATAGCCCCGATTGTCATTTTTTTAGTTCATTTTTCCTAAAAAAGGTCCGCAAGGGGACAACTGCGGCGGATTTCTTTTACGAGCGGACCTTTTCCAGTTCTTCCAAAAACTTGTTGTTCAACACTTTAATGAAGGTTCCCTTCATTCCCAAGGACCGGGATTCGATGACGCCCGCGCTCTCCAGTTTCCGCAGGGCGTTGACGATGACGGAACGGGTGATGCCGACCCGGTCGGCGATCTTCGATGCGACCAAAAGCCCCTCTTTCCCGTTCAATTCTTCAAAAATATGCTCAATCGCTTCCAACTCGCTGTAAGAGAGGGAGCTGATCGCCATCTGCACGACCGCCTTGCTTCTTGCGTCCTCTTCGATTTGTTCCGATTTTTCCCGCAAGATTTCCATGGCGACGACGGTGGCGCCGTATTCGGCCAGCAGCAGGTCGTCGTCCTTAAATTCCTCATCCAGGCGGGACAGGATCAAAGTTCCCAGCCGTTCGCCGCCGCCCACGATCGGGACGATGGTCGTCAGGCCGTTTTTGAAAATGTCCTTGTTTTCCACCGGAAATGCGGTATACGGGCTGTCCACGCCGATGTTGGCCGTCGTTTCATTGATGTTGAACAGGCTTTTCGTATATTCTTCCGGGAACTGCCGGTCTTCGAACATCTTTTTCATCCGTTCGTTTTCAATTTGCTGGGCGATGGCAAAACCCAACAATTTTCCCCTGCGGCTGACGATGAAGACGTTCGCGTTGATGACTTCGCTCAAGGTTTCCGACATTTCTTTAAAGTTGACCGGCTTTCCGCCGGCGTTTTGCAATAAGGCGTTGATTTTCCTCGCTTTGGTCAACAAATCCATTTTCATTTCCTCCCTGTCAATGAGTTGCTTTAATTCTTGCAACAAAGATTACAGAATGTATTGGCTCAAATCTTTGTCTTTCATGATTGCGCCGAGTTTATCCATCACGTATTTGTCGGTGATCGTGATTTTTTCCATCGTAATGTCCGGCGCTTCGAAAGACAGATCTTCCAAAAGCTTTTCCATGATCGTATGCAGTCGTCTCGCACCAATATTATCGGTCTGTTGGTTCACTTCATAAGCGATCTCGGCGATTCTACGAATAGCTTCATCAGAAAATTCAATTTTTATACCTTCCGTTTCCAACAATGCCTGATATTGTTTCAAAATCGCATTGTCCGGTTCCACCAAGATCCGGACGAAGTCGTCGACGGAAAGCTTCTTCAATTCCACCCGGATCGGGAAACGGCCCTGCAATTCCGGGATCAGATCGGACGGTTTCGTCAGGTGGAAGGCGCCGGCGGCGATGAACAGCATATGGTCGGTTTTCACGGGCCCGTATTTGGTCACGACGGTGCAGCCTTCCACGACCGGCAGGATATCCCTCTGCACCCCTTCCCTGGATACGTCGATGGAAGAACCGCCGCCGTTCTTGTTGGCAATCTTGTCGATTTCATCGATGAAGATGATCCCGTGCTGTTCCGCCCGTTCGATCGCCTGCTGGGTAACTTCGTCCATGTCGATCAGCTTTTGCGCCTCTTCCTGGATCAGGATCTTTCTCGCGTCCTTAACCGGGACCCGCTTCTTCTTTTTCCTTTTCGGAAGCAGGCTGCTGAAGGCGTCTTGCATATTCATCCCCATTTGTTCCAACCCCGAGCCTTGCAGCAGGTCGAACATGAAGGGGGACTGCTCTTCCACTTCCAGGGTGACCAGCTCATCCTCCAATTCGCCTTTGGCCAGTTTTTCCCTTACCGCCCTTCTTTTTTCAATGATCGTTCCGTCATCGCCGGCGTCGGGCTCCGGTTCGGAAACGGTTCCTCCCCCGAACAGCATTTCAAAGGGATTTTTCATGTTCGCCTGCTTCTTCTGCGCCGGGACCAAAAGGCTCACGAGCCTCCGTTCGGCGTTCGCCTTCGCCTTTTCCTGGACGGCGAGCATCTTTTCCTGTTTGACGAGGCGGACGCTCGTTTCCACCAAATCCCGGACCATCGATTCCACATCCCTGCCGACGTAGCCGACTTCGGTGAATTTCGTCGCCTCCACTTTGACAAACGGGGCGTTTACCAGCTTGGCGATTCGCCGGGCGATTTCCGTTTTGCCGACGCCGGTGGGCCCGATCATCAAAATGTTTTTCGGCATGATTTCATCCCTTAATTTTTCGGGAAGCAGGCTCCGCCGGTAACGGTTCCTCAAAGCGACGGCAACCGCCCGTTTCGCTTCCTGCTGGCCGACGATATACTGATCGAGTTTTTCCACGATTTGCCTCGGAGTCAGTTCCTGCCTTTTTTGCAGCTTTTTTCCCTCCCTTAAATTTCTTCCACGACGATGCGGTCATTCGTATACACGCACAAGTCCGCGGCGATTTTCAGGGCCGCTTCGGCGATTTCCCGGGCGGACAAATGATCGCCGGCGAATTGCTTCAACGCCCTCCCCGCCGCCAGGGCGTAATTCCCGCCCGATCCGATGGCCAACATCCCGTCGTCGGGCTGAATCACTTCCCCGGTGCCGGAAATGAGCAATAAACGGCTTTCATCCATGACGATGAGCATCGCTTCCAATCTGCGTAAAACTTTGTCGCTTCTCCACTGTTTTGCCAATTCCACCGCCGCCCTTTCCAGGTTCCCGTTGAACTCGTCCAGTTTGCCTTCAAACATTTCAAACAAGGTAAACGCATCGGCCACGGAACCGGCAAATCCGGCGAGCACTTTGCCGTTGTACAGCCTTCTCACCTTTCTCGCCGTCTGCTTCATGACGACCGCGTTCCCGAAGGTCACTTGGCCGTCTCCGGCCATGGCCCCTTTTCCCTTGTGATGGATGGCAAAAATCGTCGTTGCACGGATTTCCATTTCGATCCCCCCTATGCCCGCGGGTGATGCGCATCGTAGATTTTCCGCAAATGCTCCTTCGTCACATGGGTATACACTTGCGTGGAAGACAGATGGGAATGCCCGAGCAGCTCCTGAACCGTCCGCAAATCCGCCCCGTTGTTCAACAGATGGGTGGCGAAGGTATGGCGGATCTTATGGGGATAAAGTTTTTTCCCCCCCGCCTTGTCGGACAACGTCCGGAAGACGTAACGGATCCCCCGTTCGGTGATCGGCTTGCCGCGCCCGTTCACAAACAAATAGGGATGATCCTCGCCCTTCATCAATTTTTTCCGCCCGTCGTTGATGTACAGGTCGAGATAGACTTGGGCAAAGTGGCCGTAGGGAACATATCTTTCCTTCTTTCCCTTGCCCTTGACCAACAGGACGGACAGGAAATCATCAAGATCGTCCAGCCGGATGTTGGCGCATTCGCTGACCCGGATGCCGGTGGCATACATCAGTTCGAGCAGGGCCCGGTCCCTTTGGCCCAAAGGCGTGGACACGTCGGCGGATTCGAACAGCGCATTCATCTCTTCTTCATAAAAAAAAGCGGGCAAGCGTTGCTCGAGTTTCGGTGAAGCCGTATGTACGAAGGGGTTGTCCCGGCAATGGGCTTCACGCATGAGAAACTTGTAAAAGGCTCGCAAACTGGACAGTTTTCTCGCGATCGATTTTCGGGCAAGCTTCCTTTCGAACAAACGGGTCAAATATAAACGGGCATCCTGGATGGAAACATCATCCAAATTTTCAATAGATTGTTCATGCATGAACATGAAAAACTCTACAATATCCTTTTTGTAGCTGTCGATCGTATGCTGGGAATAATTTTTTTCGAGTTGCAAATGTTCAAGAAATTGACTTAACAAAAAATTCGGAATTGGCAAGCAAAACACCTCGCGGCTCTTCAATAGTAACATATAATTTTTTAAATTTCAATAAGATTTCACATTTTTTTCACAAAGTTCTGAATAGTATTTAAGGAAAGGCGCGGGCAGACGTCCTGCCTGCCGTCTTTCCCCTTCTCCCGGCTCCGGACGCGGGGGCGTGCCGGGCAAGCCCTTGCGGCGGCACCGGCGCAACCTTTTCCCCCGCCGGCTGAGGAAGCCCGCTCCCGGATGTTCCCGCTTCCGCCGGCAGATGGCACGCGCCGCCGGCTTCTCCCCGTCCCATTCGCCGCCTTCAGGCAACGCCCCGCCGAAAGATGGCAGCGGATGGGAGCGGCCATAAGAAAAGGATGAGAAGATCTCACCCCTGTACATTCTCTTTATATTCGCAATTCAGACATTGAACCTGGCTGCCCTTTTTCAATTTTTTCTCCACCAGCACCCCGTTGCAATTGGGGCAGGGCCGGGCAAGGGGTTTATCCCAGGAGACGAAATCGCAGTCGGGGAACCGGTCGCAGCCGTAAAAGAGCCGACCACGCTTCGTTCTCCGCTCCACGATCTTGCCCTTGCCGCATTTGGGGCAGGCGACCCCGATTTCCTTCAGGATCGGCTTCGTGTTGCGGCATTCGGGAAAATTGCTGCAGGCCAAAAACTTGCCGTATCTTCCGGTCTTGATCACCATCGGGCTGCCGCAAATCTCGCAGTCTTCCCCGGCGTATTCGTCTTCGATCTCCACCTTGGCCATTTCCTTTTCCGCCTTTTTCAAATTTTGTTCAAATCCTTTGTAAAAGGCGTCGACGATGGAGACCCAATGTTCCTTCCCTTCCTCGATGGCATCCAGTTCGCTTTCCATTTTCGCGGTAAATTTCACGTTGAGGATGTCGGGGAAATATTCGTTCATCAGCTCGATGACGATTTCCCCCAGCTCGGTGGGGACGAACCGTTTGTTTTCCAGCCGCACATAACCCCGTTTTTGGATCGTATCCAAGGTCGGCGCGTAAGTGGACGGCCGGCCGATGCCGAGTTCTTCCAGCGTCTTTACGAGCCGGGCCTCGGTATACCGGGGCGGCGGCTGGGTAAAATGCTGCTTCGGTTCGATTTTTAAGCTCTTCACTTTGTCCCCTTCCTGGAGTTCCGGCAGCAGGGGATCCTGTTCCTCCGCCTGGTCGTCGGTCCCTTCCACATACACCTTCATAAAGCCGGGAAAGAGGATCTTCGAACCGGTGGCTTTGAACACGATCTCGCCATTGGCCAATTCCGCCGTGATCGTCTCCAGGACGGCGGGGGACATTTGGCTGGCGATAAACCGTTCCCAAATTAATTGATACAGCTTAAACTGATCCTTCGTCAAATATTTTTTCACCGCTTCCGGTTCCTTCAACGGGGTCGTCGGACGGATCCCCTCATGGGCGTCCTGCACTTTTCCGGCCTTTTTCTCCTTCCGGGCGGCGGGCTGGGAGTATTCCTGCCCGTAATGGGCGGCGATATAAGCTTCCGCTTCCCTTTTCGCCGATTCCGAGATTCTCGTCGAATCGGTGCGCATATAGGTGATCAGCCCGACGGTGCCCTCTTCGCCGAGATCGACCCCTTCGTAAAGTTCCTGGGCGATCATCATCGTCTTCTTCGCCCGGAAATTCAGCTTCCTTGCCGCCTCCTGCTGCAGGGAAGACGTGGTGAAGGGAGGCGGGGGATTTTTTTTCCGTTCCTTTTTGACGGCCGACTTTACGATGAATTCATCCCCGTCCAAGGCGGCCAAGATTTTTTTGACGTCCTCTTCGGATTTCAGTTCGACTTTTCCTTGCCCGTTCCCGTAAAAGACGGCGGGAAAGGTTTCCGTTCCCCGCTGAAACAGCCCCTTTATCGTCCAGTATTCTTCCGGCTGGAAGGAGCGGATTTCCTTTTCCCGGTCGATGATGAGCTTCACCGCCACCGATTGGACCCGGCCGGCGCTCAATCCCTTTTTCACTTTTTTCCACAGGAGGGGGCTGATTTTGTACCCGACGAGACGGTCGAGGATCCGCCGAGCCTGTTGGGCGTCCACCAAATCCATGTTGATCGGCCGGGGATGCTTGAACGACTCCCGGACCGCATCTTTCGTAATTTCATTGAACACGACGCGGCAATCGGATTCGGCATCCAGCTCCAGCGTATGGGCCAAATGCCAGGCGATCGCCTCCCCCTCCCGGTCCGGGTCGGCGGCCAAATAGACCTTTTTCGCCTTTTTCGCCGCGTTCTTCAGCTCTTTTATGATGCCGCCCTTTCCGCGGATGGTAATATATTTCGGCTGAAAGCCGTTATTTATGTCGACGCCGATTTGGCTTTTCGGCAGGTCCCGGATATGTCCCATCGACGCTTTGACCGTATATTTTTTCCCCAAATATTTCTCGATGGTCTTCGCCTTCGCCGGCGACTCCACGATGACCAGATATTCAGACATCCCTCAGCCTCCTCGGAGGTTCTACTAAAAATAAACCTTCACTAATTATTAAAGAGAATCCCCGTTTTTGTCAACAAAAAAGTAAATGATGGAAAGCCGATAAAAAATTGGTGCGCGGCATGCGGCCCACCCGCCGCCGCTCTCTTCCTTCGCGAACGAAAACCCGGGTGAAAAAAGCGGACGCGGCCGTGGAAAGGGCCGGTGCCGGGCCGGAACATGAAAAGCCGGCGGAATCCGGGATCCGGCAAGATTTCCGCCGGGAAACCGGTCCGTCCTTCGGAAAAGCAAGGTTCATGCCCCGAAAGAAAGTCGGCAAATTCCCCGATTTCCGGAAAATCCATCGTCCCGGCAGATGACCGGCGGGAACGGAACGGCGAAAAATTTTCCGTGCAGATACGGCCGTTCCTGCCGGCAATTCCGGAGCCGGGAGAACCCCGTTTGACCGCTGCCGATGGGACAATTCCCTCTTCCCTTTTCGGAAAAGGCGGGAAAAGGCAGATCGGCCGCATATAACGGTTGATGCCGAAAGGGAAGCCGGCCCTTCCCCATCCGGCCGGACCGGCCCGACTGTCCGTAGGCGGTGCAAGCGCCCGAAAGATGGAATCCGCGGCGGATGCCCGGTTCCCGTCGGCGGAACGGGCTCCGCAATCCGACTATGACCGGCCGCTTTTAACGCCCTTCTCCTCCATCGTTCCTTGTGGGTCTCACAGGGCCGTCTCCGTCCGGCGACAAATCTTCACGTCTTTTTATATCCTTTATTTCTTTTTTATACCAATCTTATGCGCGGAAAAGAAATAATTCCTCCAGAATATCTTCAGCCCGTTGCACCAGCTTGGCCCCTTCCTGGATCAGCCGGTTCGTTCCCGCGGAAACGGGGCTGGTGACCGGCCCGGGAACGGCGAAAACTTCCCTTCCATAATCGAGGGCGAATTGGGCGGTAATGAGCGAACCGCTCCTTTCCCGGGCTTCCACCACCACGGTCCCGAGGGAAAGGCCGCTGATGATCCGGTTTCTTTGCGGGAACTGGTGCTTCTTCGGCGGGGTATCGGGGGGATATTCGGAAAGGAGGAGCAGTTGGCCGGGATAGGATCGGAGCAAGGGGGCGGATTCTTTCGGATAGATGTGGTAAAAACCGCTGCCCAGGACGGCGACCGTGTTTCCGCCGCCTTCAAGCGCCCGCCGTTGGGCGCGGATGTCGATGCCCCGGGCAAAGCCGCTCACGATGAGAAAATCTTTTTCCACCAGGCCTTCGACGATGAGATCGGCGGCAAGGAGGCCGTACCGGGTCGGCGTCCGCGTTCCGACGACGGCAATCGTCCGCGGGTTTTGCAAAAGGTCCGGATTCCCTCGGGCGAATAAAACCCAGGGCGGCTGATGGATTTGTTTTAACAGGGGCGGATATTGTTCATCAAAGATGGTAATGAGGGAGATTCGTTCCTGTTCATATTCGCGGATGAATGTTTCGACGGGCTTTTCGTGGAGATCGGAATAGAGCCGGGAAGCGTCGTGGAAGGGGATGTTCAAGCGGTCGGCGATTTCCGCCGGGGACAGGGAAAATACCGATTCCAGGGAGGGATCCGACGCGTAGATTTTTTCGATCGTCCGCCAGCCGGCTCCCCTGCAGTGCACGAGATGGATGAGCCGTTCGCGCCGTTTCTCCATATCACCTTCTCCTTCTCGAAAAAATGAAAAAGAGGCGAAGGGCGCTCAATGTGCCGAAGCGAAGGAAGCGCCCCTTCCAAAAAGAGGAAGGCGGATCCCCGCCGGGGCGGGAACCCGCGACCGGAAGCCTTTTTGTCCGCGGAAGACCTTAATGGGTTTTGCATTTTTCGTAGAGGCCTTTTTCTTTCAATACCTGGATGAGGGTTTCGCCGATCACGGCAGGGGTTTCCGCAACCCTGATTCCGCATTCGTTCATGACGCGGATCTTTTCATCGGCCGTGCCTTTTCCTCCGGAAATGATGGCGCCGGCATGGCCCATCCGTTTTCCGGGAGGCGCCGTGCGTCCGCCGATGAAGCCGACGACCGGCTTTTCCATGTTTTCTTTCACCCAGCGGGCCGCATCTTCTTCCGCGGTGCCGCCGATTTCCCCGATCATGATCACCGCGTAGGTATCCGGATCTTCATTGAAGGCCTTTAAAACATCGATGAAATTCGTGCCGTTCACCGGATCGCCCCCGATTCCGACGGCCGTCGACTGGCCGATCCCCGCCTGGGACAATTGATGGACGGCCTCATAGGTCAACGTGCCGGAACGGGAGACGACGCCGACATGGCCTTTTTTGTGGATGTAACCGGGCATGATGCCGATCTTGCACTCTTCCGGGGTGATGACGCCCGGGCAGTTCGGCCCGATCAGGCGGGTTTTCTTCCCTTCCATGTAACGCTTGACCTTCACCATGTCCAAGACGGGTATGCCTTCGGTGATGCAAATCACCAGATCCAGTTCGGCGTACACCGCCTCCATGATCGCGTCCGCCGCGAAGGGGGCGGGCACGTAAATGACCGATGCCGTCGCTCCAGTTTGTTCCACCGCCTCTTTCACCGTGTTGAAAACGGGAACCCCTTCAATGAAGGTCCCCCCTTTTCCGGGCGAGGTGCCGCCGACGATCTTCGTGCCGTATTCCAGCATTTGTTTGGTATGGAAAAGGGCGGTTTTCCCCGTGATTCCTTGAACGATCACTTTCGTGTCCTTATTGATATAGATGCTCACCTTGATTCCCCCGCTTTCGTCGTAATTGGATTTGCAACCCGCATCATTCCGGCGGCTGCCGTTTTCCTCATTGCACGAGCTCCACGATTTTTTGCGCGCCGTCGGCCATGGATTCGGCGGCGATGATATTCAATCCCGATTCGTTCAGGATCTTCTTGCCCAAATCCACGTTCGTCCCTTCGAGCCTGACGACGAGGGGCACTTTCAGGCCGACCTGTTTGGCGGCTTCGACGACGCCGGTGGCGATGACGTCACACCTCATGATGCCCCCGAAAATATTGACGAAAATCCCCTTCACCTTCGGGTCGGAAAGGATGATTTTGAACGCCTCGGTCACTTTTTCGGCGGTGGCGCCTCCGCCCACATCGAGGAAATTGGCGGGTTCGCCCCCGTAATATTTGATGATGTCCATCGTCGCCATCGCCAGTCCCGCACCGTTCACCATGCAGCCGATATTCCCGTCCAGGGAGATGTAGCTGAGGCCGTGCTTGGACGCTTCCACTTCCTTCGGATCCTCTTCATCGGGATCGCGGTATTGCAAAATATCCTGATTCCGGTACAAAGCGTTGGCATCAAAATTCAGCTTGGCGTCCAACGCCAATACCTTCCCGTCGGCGGTCGTGACCAGCGGGTTGATCTCGGCGATGGAACAATCCTTTTCGACAAAAACCCGGTACAGTCCCATCATGAATTGGACGGCCTGATTGACCAGCTCCTTCGGGATATGGATATGGAAGGCGATCCGTCTCGCCTGGAAGGGCAACAGACCGACGGCCGGATCGATATATTCCTTAAAGATTTTCTCCGGGGTCTTCGCCGCCACCTCTTCGATCTCCGTTCCCCCTTCTTCGGAAGCCATTAAGACGACCCGGGAGGAGGACCGGTCGACGACGAAGCCGATGTAATATTCCTTTTGAATCGCACAGCCTTCTTCGATAAGTAAACGCTTTACTTCTTTGCCTTCGGGGCCGGTTTGGTGGGTAACGAGCGTCTTGCCCAAAAGCTGTTGGGCATATGTACGGACATCATCCAGGCTTTTCGCAACCTTTACGCCTCCCGCTTTGCCGCGTCCGCCCGCATGGATCTGCGCTTTCACGACGACCGTATCCGTGCCGAGCTTTTTCGCCGCTTCCACGGCTTCATCCACGGTAAAGGCGACGATGCCCCGCGGAACGGAAACCCCGTAATCCCTTAAAATTTCTTTCGCTTGATACTCGTGGATATTCATCTTCCATCCTCCTCATCATCCGTTCGGAAAGAATTGATTGCGTTCTCATTGTATAAAACTTGGAAACTATTGTCTACCGTTCTTGCGGATTTTTGTCCTTGCGGAGCTCTTTTGCCCTTTGATCCGCCCGATAGATCAAGGCGAATATTTCCGCCACCGCCGTATAGAGGGACTCGGGGATCACCTCGTCCAGATCGATCTTCAAGAGAAGCTCGGCAAGGGAAGGGTCTTCGCGGACCGGGACATCGTTTTCCCTCGCCCGTTGAATGATCGCTTCGGCGATCCGGCCCTGCCCTTTGGCCGTAACGCGCGGGGCCGGATCGGCCGCTTCGTTGAACGTCAGGGCGACGGCTTTTTTCCGTTTTTCCCTTTTCATATTTTGATATCCACCCGGCTTTCGCGAAAAATCGGTTCCTCGGGCAAACTTCCGGAAGGTTCGTGCGGTTTTTGAAATTTTACCGTTCCGAGGATGTAATCGATTTTTTTCAAACCCTCCCGCAAAGCGGGAAGCCCGGGTCCGACCGATTCTTCCAGCCGGTCGAACCCGCTGTAGAAAGTCAGGCTGACGATCCGGTTCTGCACCGTTACGAATACGCACAAATCGCCCAAATGGGGCATGGTCAAATCGAACACAACGCGGCAATAGTCTTCGTCCAGCTTTTCGCCCCTTTTCTTTCCGAACCAACGGATGACGAGATCCGCCTTTTCCCCTTGGAAAAACAGGGGGATCTCCGTCACCCCCTGGAACATCCCGTCCCTTTCGGCAAACAGGTGTTCCTCGGCCGCAATCCGCGAGAACAGCTTTTCCGCCGACAGCCGCAGTTCCGGGGAAAGATTTCTGTTTTCCAGCAAAACTTCCAGTTCCCGCCTGAACGAAGCCGTCTCTCCTCCGGCTTCCCCGTCCCCCCGGACCGTGCGGATGATCCATTGAAAGGCCTTCAGGACCTCATCTCCCTTCGTCCAATCGGTAAAAAGCAGGGGATGGTCCCCGGCAAACCGCCGCCATGCTTCCCCTTCCGCCTTCCCGAACATTTCCGGAAAACGGGAAACAAGGTTTTGTCCGTCCGCCGACGCGCGGATGTCCAAGGACCGGTCCGAAAAGACGCGGGAAAGGAAGGAAAAGGGATCGTCCCCATGAATACGGCTGTCCCGCCACCCGGCAAAGAGAACGGAGCGAAAATCCCGCCTCGTCCCTTCCCCCGGAAAACCCAGTTTCTCCGCCGCCTCTCGCAGCAGCTGCTCCTCGCCTTTGTCCGCCCAGCCGGGAAAAACGGCCGAAAGCAAGCGGAAGGCGGCGCGGCTCTCTTCTTCGGGAACGGCGGGATCCAGCCAGCGCGCGAAAAGGGCAAGAAGCGGCTGTTCCCTGCGGATGGGGAATCGGTCCATCAGCGATTGCCAACGCGGGCCGATCGTTCCCGTTTCCTTCTCCAAAAGTTCGAAAAACCGGGAGATGAGGCCGGAAAGGGATTCCTTCCCGTGAAAGGAATAGAGGCCGTGAAACATTTCATCCGTAAAAGGAAGGCGGTTTTGTGCCATCACTTTGATCGTTTGCATACCCAGACCGATGTCCGGGACCGCCTTCAGCCAGGCTTCCCCCTTGCGGAAAACTTCCCGGTCGAAGGGCAGTCCCGACTCGCGGAAAAATTGGATGAGGCGGCGGAGTAAATCCCCGTTCGGGGCGGATAATAGCCGGGACAGCCCCCCTTCGGCGTCCTGCTCGGCGATCTTCAGCCGGACGCTTCCCTTTTCGGCAGCGATTTGAAAGAGATAGTCCCTGTGGGCAACCAAAGGGGCCTCGGCCTTGGCCCAAAAGGCTTCTTTCCCGATCCGGACCAGGGCCCGGCCGTCGGGAAGGAGCTTCAGCACCCTTCCGAATACCAGCTGCCCGTTCCGAAAGGGCGCCGTTTCCGTATGAACTTCCTTTTGCCGGTAAAAGGGGAATGCGGAACGGATTTCCATATCCTGATCAGCTTCCTTCGATCAGATCTTTCACAGGGGCAAAGCTTCTCCGATGCAAAGGGGAAGGGCCGTACTTCCGCAAGGCCTGCAAATGTTCCTCCGTGGCGTACCCCATATTTTTGTCGAAATGATACATCGGATATTTTTTGCTGTATTCGATCATCATCCTGTCCCGGCAAACTTTGGCGACGATGGACGCCGCGGCGATGGATACGGAACGGGCGTCCCCCTTGATCAGTTTCGTTTGGGGAACCGGGACATCGATTTCCATCGCATCGATCAACAGATGATCCGGAAAAACGGACAATTGGGCGACGGCGTGGGCCATCGCTTTTTTCGCGGCGCGATAGATGTTCAGCCTGTCGATTTCCGGGGCGTGGACGATACCGATTCCGACGGCGACCGCTTCTTTTCTGATTTGCTCCTCGAAGTTGTTTCGCATTTGCGGGGTCAATTTCTTCGAATCATTGATCCCGGGCAAATAAAAATCTTCCGGCAAAATCACCGCGCAGCCGACGACCGGACCGGCCAGCGGGCCCCTGCCCACTTCATCGATCCCGGCGATCATCTGAAATCCTTCCTGCCGGAGCTGTTTTTCAAAGACGCACATCTTCTCAAAAAGTTCCTTTTCTTTCAGCCGTTTCTCCTTCTCCCTCTTCCAGCGGGAAAGCAGCTGCCGCACGCCCTTCCGCTCATCCTCGGCGCACGCCAAAAGAAAAGGATCGTTTTCATCCTCGACGGATTGCAATTTCTCCCATATTTGTCGGATCGTTTCCCTTGCCAACGGCAAAACTCCTTTTTCCAATTATCGTGCTGTTATTTTATATATCGGCCAAAATTCCTTGGCTGTCAATGGAAAAAAGGAACGGGACAACGGGACGGAAAGCCGGGGCGGCTTCCTTCGTGCGGCATCCGTTCCGGATAAGGGGACGGGTTTCCTTCGCAAAAAAGAAACGGTCTCATCCGCGACGAAATCCGGTCCGGACGGCGGGGCTTCCGGGTCGAAATTTTCTGCGGCGGGCAAACCAGCCGCGGCCGAAACCAATCACAAACGCTTCCGGGTCAAACCCTTCGGCGGCGTCCACCCGTCTGCCCCGCCCGCCGGATGCGCCGGCCGAAGACGGAAAAAGCCGGAAAACGGCGGTTCCGCTTTCCGGCTCAGGATGGCGGGAGGTCAAAGGTCAGCGGGCCCAATTTGTTCGAGCGGACATCCCGGACGATGACCTCGGCGGTCTTATCGTAATCGATCTGCCCGCCCGCCATCAGGCAGCCCCTTTTCTTCCCGATTTCATCGAACACCCGTTGCAAATCATCCGGCACCTGTTCCAGCTTGTACCGGTCGGCCAGCCGGGCCGGATATTCCTTCCGCAAAAAGTTGATGGCATAGGCGGCGATATCCTGCAAATTCAAGACCGAATCCTTGATCGCTCCCGTCAAAGCCAGCTTGTACCCGGCCTCCGGATCGTCAAATTTCGGCCAAAGGATCCCCGGGGTATCCAAAAGTTCCAAAGCCGGGCCGACTTTGATCCATTGCTGGCTTTTCGTCACGCCTGGAACGTTTCCGGTCTTGGCCGCGTTTCGCCCCGCCAGCCGGTTGATCAGGGTGGATTTTCCCGAATTCGGGATCCCCAAAACCATGCCGCGGACGGGACGGGGGCGGAGGCCTTTCGCACGCATTTTGGCAAATTTGTCCTCAACCAGCTTTTTCGACAAGGATGGGATTTCGGCAATTCCCCGGCCGGTATGGGAATTGATGGCGAGGGCGGTCATGTTCCGGCTCCGGAAATAATCGAGCCACCGCTCCGTTTTTTCCGGATCCGCCAAGTCGGCTTTGTTCAACAAAAGAATCCGGGGCTTTTCCCGGACGATTTCGTCGATCAGGGGATTTCTGGATGATAACGGAACGCGCGCATCGAGCAGTTCGTAAACCACATCCACCAGTTTCAGCTTTTCCGTAACTTCCCTTTTCGCCTTCGCCATATGACCGGGAAACCATTGGATCGTCGACATGTCTTCCTCCTCAATGAATGATGCGGAAATCTTCCAAAGGCCAATAGATCAGGTTCGCTTTTCCGATGACGCTGTCGATGGGGATCGGTCCGATATGACGGCTGTCCTTGCTGTAACGGCGGTTGTCGCCCATCACAAAGATATGCCCTTCCGGCACGGTCACCGAAAAGGGTTCCGTCAGCGTCCCGCCCACGATGGATTTTTTATATTGATCCAAATAAGGTTCATCATATTTTTTTCCGTTAATATATAAAGTGTCGTTTTTGTATTCGATATGATCCCCCGGCAGACCGATGACCCTTTTGATATAATCCTTCTTTTCCGGGGCGTGAAAAACGACAATGTCAAACCGTTTCGGCTCCCCGATCAGGTAGGAGATCCGGTTGACGATCATCCGGTCCCTGTTTTCCAGCGTCGGCATCATCGAATAACCGTCGACGATGATGGGCGTGAACAGGAAATATCGGATGCAGCCTGCCAGGATAAAAGCGACGACGATGATCTTCAGCCATTCCCACAAATCGCTTTTCCTTTTTTTCATCTTCGGCCTCCAACAGTTCAGCTTCTTTTCTATTTATTTTATTGTACATAAGCCGGCGGACATTTCGCAATAATCTTGACACGGGGAAAAAAGCCGAAACCTTTTTGATGAACGAAAAGGGAGCCTGATTCCAGCTCCCCCGTAAAGATTTACAGAATTTCTTTTATGCGTGCAGCTTTGCCGCGAAGGTTGCGCAAATAATAAAGCTTCGCACGGCGCACTTTTCCGCGGCGGACGACTTCAAGCTTGGCAATTTTCGGCGAATGCAGCGGGAAGGTCCGTTCCACACCGACGCCGTAAGAAATTTTCCTTACCGTGAAGGTTTCGCTGATTCCTCCGCCCCTCCGTTTGATGACGACGCCTTCAAACACTTGGATACGTTCGCGGTTCCCTTCCGTGACTTTCACGTGGACGCGTACCGTATCGCCGGGACGGAATGCGGGCAAATCGGTGCGAAGCTGTTCCTTCGTGATTTCCTGAATCAAATGATGCATGCTTTACCACTCCTTCCGACAGATGTTCATGCGGCAAAAACAGCGGCAGCGGAACATCGTGATCCGGTAAAGGCGATCTTTACCACAACGGTTATCATAGCATAATTCCTATCGGCAATGCAAGTCAAGTTTTGCCTTCTTTTTCCCATTCCCCGATCCATTTTTTTTCTTCGTCGGTCAAAGGATAATCTTTCAAAAGATCCGGACGGCGCAAAAACGTCCGCTTGAGCGCTTCCTTTTTCCGCCATTCCTCGATCTTTTTGTGGTTGCCGGACAAAAGCACTTCCGGGACTTTCATGCCGCGGAAATCTGCCGGGCGGGTATAGTGGGGGTGTTCCAGGAGGCCGGTGGAAAAGGATTCCTCGACATGGGACGCGTCGTTGCCCAAAACCCCGGGCAGGAGCCGGACGACGCTGTCGATGATCACCATCGCCGCCAGCTCCCCCCCGGTCAGTACGTAGTCGCCGATGGAGATTTCGTCGGTTGCCAAATGGCGGATCCGTTCATCAAACCCTTCATAATGGCCGCAGATCAGGATCAAATGCTCTTCCTTGGCCAGTTCCTCCGCCTTTTTTTGCGTGTAGGGCTCCCCTTGCGGGCATAAAAGGATCACCCTCCGCCTTTCCGCGGCGACTTTGTTTGTGATATCCGCCACCGCATCGTAGATCGGCTGCGGCTTCAGCACCATTCCCGCCCCTCCGCCGTAAGGATAGTCGTCCACCGTCCGGTGTTTGTCGTCGGAATACTCGCGGAAATTGACGAGATGGTATTCCACCGCTTTTCTTTCCCTTGCCCTTTCCAGGATGGACGTTCCGAGGACGTTGGGGAACATTTCCGGAAACAGGGTCAAAACGTCGATCCTCATCATGGCAGCAGCCCTTCCATCGGTTCGATCCATATCTTTTTATCCTTTACGTCGACCTTCTTGACCACATCCCCGATATAGGGAATGTATATCTTTTCTCCCCCTTCCCCGTCGACCACCCACACGTCGTTGGCGCCCGGCGTCAAAATTTCTTTTACCTTTCCGATCTCTTTCCCGTCCATCGTATAAACGGAACAGCCGATGATCTCGAAAAAATAATACTCGCCTTCATCCAATTCGTCCAAGGCGCTTTCCGGTATCTTCAGCATCCCGCCTTTGAATTTTTCCACGTCCTGAATCGAATCGTATCCTTCAAAACGCAGCAAATCGAAATTTTTGTGGACCCGCCAGCTTTTCACCGTCAAGGGGACGGGTTCGGATTCCTTCGGCAAAAACAGATACAGCCGGTTTCCCTCCCGGTACCTTTGCTCGGGAAAATCGGTGCGGGATATGACGCGGACTTCCCCGCGGATGCCGTGGGTATTGACGATTTTTCCGACGTTCAGCCAGCGCTCCATGCGATCATCCCTCCCTGATCTCCACGATGATCCCGTCTTTTATGACAATCGATTTTCCGTTCACGATTTTATCCCACGAATCGCCGACTCCAATTTCGGCGACCGCTTCCAACTCCCCGTCCTTGATCTCGCTCCCGATCGGCAATTGTTCCAGCTGTTCCAGCTGGTATTCCAGCCATTTGATCTTTTCTTCCCGGGATTTGATTTCCCGTTCGAAATAAAATCTGATTTCGCTGACGGCGAATTTTTTGGTCTTCTCCATCTTTTTCATTTCAAATTGGAGCTGCCCGCATTCTTTTTCCAATTGCCGCTTCCGGGAGAGGAACTGTTCCTTCAAGGCGTTTTTGCTGTTTTCCGTCAGCACTTGAAAGACCTGGACCCTTTGGATGATCTTCATCTTGCATCCCCTCAATCTTTCCTTACTATACAATATTCAGGAAAAAAATTGCAAACCCCGCCGCCCGCTCCCGGACGGTTTTCCGGGCCTCCCGGCGGCTTTCCCCCGCGGGATGACGGCAGCGGTTCGGAGAAGGGTAAAATAAAAAGAGGGGGCACCCCTCTTTTTCATTGAATGTCCAAATAGGTCTTCTTTTTTTCCGTCGCTGCAGCGTGGGCATAGACAACCGTCCGAATCGCTTTGGCCATCCGTCCGTTCTTCCCGATCACCTTCCCGAGATCGTCGGGATGGACGGACAGTTTGTAGACGATGCGGTCGCGTTCCTCCGCAACGTCGACGCGCACTTCATCGGGGAAATCGACCAACGGCTTGACGATGGCTTCAATCAGCTTTTTCATGGCCATCCTTTTTTCCGTATTTTTCATTGTGGAATTTTTCCAAAATCCCTTTTTTCGACAAAAGGCTGCGGACCGTGTCCGACGGTTTCGCCCCGTTTCTCAGCCATTTCAAGGCCAATTCTTCATTGATTTCCACTTGGGCCGGTTCCGTCAACGGATTGTAAGTCCCGATCATTTCGATAAACCGGCCGTCCCGGGGAGAACGGGAATCTGCGACAACGATCCGGTAAAAGGGGGATTTTTTCGCGCCCATGCGTTTTAAACGGATTTTTACTGCCATGGTATTGTTACACCTCCGAATAGTTTTACACAAAATAGTATCTTAGCAGGAATTTTGAAGATTGTAAAGGTATTTTTCTTAACAGTTTCGCAATGCCGGCTAAAAGGGAAAGGAAAAGGGAAAGCCGCCTTTTTTCTTGCCCTTTTGCATATTGGACAATTGCTTCATCATTTTTTTCATTTCGTCGAATTGTTTCAAAAGGCGGTTGACTTCCTGAACCGGCCGGCCGCTTCCTTTGGCGATCCGCTTCCTCCGGCTGGAATTGATGATCTCCGGGTTTTCCCTTTCTTCCGGCGTCATCGATTGAATGATCGCTTCCACATGTTTCAGCTGCTTTTCGCTGATTTCCAAATTGTCCAGCCCTTTGATCCTGCCCGCGCCCGGAAGCATTTTCAGCAATTCCTGGAGGGGCCCCATCTTCCGGACCTGGTTCAACTGTTCGAGAAAATCGTTCAGGGTGAAGGACATCGTCCGCATCTTTTTTTCCAATTCTTTGGCCTTCTCTTCGTCCACGGCGGCCTGCGCCTTTTCGATCAAGGTCAGCACGTCGCCCATGCCGAGGATGCGGGAGACCATCCTTTCCGGATGGAACGGTTCGAGGGCGTCCAATTTCTCGCCCATGCCGACAAATTTGATCGGCTTGTTTGTCACCGCCCGGATCGACAGTGCGGCCCCGCCTCGGGTATCGCCGTCCAATTTCGTTAAGACGACACCGGTAATCCCCAACTGCCCGCTGAACCGTTCGGCCACGTTAACCGCGTCCTGTCCGGTCATCGCATCGACGACCAGCAAAATCTCGTCCGGGTCCACCGCTTCCTTCATGTTTTTCAATTCGTCCATCAGCCGCTCATCGACATGAAGCCGTCCAGCCGTATCGATGATCACGGTGTCGTAATGCGCTTCTGCGGCCTTTTTCAAGGCTTGTTTGGCGATCTCCACCGGATCAGCATTTTCCTCGGAGGAATAAACCGGAACGCCGAGCTGCTTGCCGAGGGTTTGCAGCTGGCTGACCGCCGCGGGACGATAAATATCCGCCGCGACCAAAAGGGGGGTGCGGTTGTATTTTTTCCGCAACAAATTCGCAAGCTTTCCGGACGTGGTCGTTTTTCCGGCGCCCTGCAAACCGACCATCATGATGACGGTGGGAGGTTTGTCGGATACGGCCAGTTTTTCCGCTTCGCCGCCCATCAACGCCGTCAATTCTTCCTTCACGACTTTAATGACCTGCTGCCCCGGGGTCAGGCTTTTCATGACTTCCTGTCCGACCGCCCGCTCGCTTACCCGCTGGATAAAGTCTTTGACCACCTTCAAGTTGACGTCGGCGTAAAGGAGGGCGAGCCGGACTTCCCGCATCATCGCCTTTACATCCGCCTCGGTGACTTTCCCCTTTCCCCGGATCTTCTGCAATGTGCTTTGCAGCCGTTCGGCCAATCCTTCAAAAGCCATCGGGTGTCCTCCTATTCCATATTTTCCAGCTGCTCGACCAACCGTTCGATTTCCTTTTTGCTTTCCGCAAGATTTTCCCGCTGCAGCAAATCTTTGATATGGCGGATCAGTTTTTTCCGTTCCCGGAATTTGGCGAACAGCTGAAGTTTTTCCTCATACTGTTCGAGGACGGCTTCCGTCCGTTTGATATTGTCGTACACCGCCTGCCTGCTGACGGAATATTGTTCGGCGATCTCCCCCAGGGAGAGGTCGTCGATGTAATACAGGGACATGTATTTTTTTTGTTTCGGAGTGAGGAGCGACTGGTAAAAATCAAAAAGAAAATTCATCCTCGTCGTTTTTTCCAACATCTTTGCCCCTCCCCTGTTAAGTGAAAATCCTTTACAAAACAATAGTACATAGGATTTCCGGGAATGTCAAGGCGGATGGGCGGGGAAAAAGGCGTCGGCATCACTTGTTTTCCGATGCGGCGGAGCGGCGGGGCCGGCGGCGGATCCACCTTCCGGGCATCCTTTTCGGCGGCGATAACCGCTTGCGCCGAAGGGGGCGAAAGATAGTCCGGCCCCGTTCCGCCTTTTCCCGGGAAAAATAACCCGGGCGAAGAAACCGCAAAGGCTTGCCTGCGAAAAAAACAGGGGGAAGGATCCGCATCGCCGCAAAGACAAGCTTTTGTTATGCGGCTTGCCCATGAAAAAACAGGGAAAGGACCCCTTCCCTGTTTTTCGGCGCCGGTCCGGCCGGCACAAGGGTGATTCCGTATGGCTTCACGAAGCTTTGTCGGAAAACGTTTATGAAAACCAAAGCCGATTCTTAGCTGCTTGTCCTTTTCGTTGACGATCTTTGTCGGAAAACGTTTATCAAAGCCAAAGCCCGGAAAGGCGCGGGCGTCATTCCGTCAGCCCTTCGAACAGCCCGTAAACGAATTTTTCCGGATCGAAAATTTCCAGATCATCCATCTTTTCGCCCAAGCCGACAAATTTGACCGGGATGTTCAATTCCTTCCGGATGGAGAGGACAATTCCCCCTTTTGCCGTTCCGTCCAGCTTCGTCAATACGATGCCGGTCACCCCGGCCGCTTCCTTAAATTGCTTCGCCTGGACCAAGGCGTTCTGGCCCGTCGTCGCGTCCAGGACGAGCAAGACCTCATGGGGGCCGCCGGGAACCTGCCGCTCGATGACCCGTTTCACCTTTTCCAATTCCTTCATCAGATTGGCTTTATTTTGCAGACGCCCGGCGGTATCGCACAATAATATGTCCGCGTTGCGGGAACGGGCCGCCTGAAGGGCGTCGTAGACGACCGCCGCGGGGTCGGAGCCTTCCTTCTGCTTGATGACCTCGGCGCCGACCCGCCGTCCCCAAACCTCCAGCTGTTCGATCGCCCCTGCCCGGAAGGTATCGCCGGCAGCCAGCAAAACCTTCTTGCCGTCCCGGATGAACCGGTGGGCCAGCTTGCCGATCGTCGTCGTTTTCCCGACCCCGTTGACGCCGACAAAGAGGATGACCGTCGGCCCCTTTTCCTGGATGTTCAAGCCGTTCTGCCCGCCGCCGGCATTGTAAATGTCGACGAGCTTTTCCGTGATCACGTCTTTCACGTCCGCGGGATCTTTTATGTTTCTCCTTTTCACTTCCATTTTCAGTTCGTCGACGAGCTCAAGGACCGTGTCGAAGCCCACGTCGGCCTGGATGAGGACCTCTTCCAGTTCTTCGAAAAATTCCTCGTCCACTTTCCGGTATTTGGCGATCAGATCATTGACCTTCCCGGCAAAGTTTTGCCGGGTTTTCGCCAATCCTTCCTTAAATTTTTCCGCGACCGCGTCTTTCTGTTGGGTGAATTTTTCCTTCAGCTGTTCAAAAAAACCCATGGATACCTGCACTCCTTTTTTCCGTTGCTATACGAAGTTCTCCTGTTCCTCCAGACGGACGGAAACGAGTTTGGACACCCCGGATTCCTGCATCGTGATGCCGTATAATGCGTCCGCCTCCTCCATCGTCCCTTTCCTGTGGGTGATCACGATGAACTGGGTATCCTCGGCAAACTTTTTTAAATAGCGGCTGAACCGGTAGACGTTCGCCTCGTCCAGCGCCGCTTCCACTTCATCGAAAACGCAGAAGGGAACAGGGCGCACCTTCAAGATGGAAAACAGGAGGGCGATGGCCGTCAATGCCCGTTCGCCGCCGGACAGCAAGGAGAGGTTTTGCAGTTTTTTCCCCGGAGGCTGGGCGACGATTTCCACGCCGGTATTGAGCAGATCGTCCGGGTCGGTCAGCTTCAGTTCGGCAGACCCGCCGGAAAACAGATTTCTGAAGACGGACGTGAATTCCCCGGAGACGGCCTCGAAGGTTTCCTTGAAACGTTTGATCATTTCCTGGTCCATTTCCTCGATCACTTGAAACAGGGTGTCTTTCGCCTCCAAAAGATCGTCCCGCTGGTCCCGCAAAAAGGTATACCGTTCATGGATGCGCTCGTATTCTTCGATCGCCCCCAAATTGACCGTGCCCAGCTCGTCGATGGAACGCTTGATCAATTTCGCTTTTTTCCGCGCCTCATCCGGGGCCTCCGGCAGCGGATATTGTTCCTTCGCGGCTTCAAAGGTGAGAAAATATTCCTCCGACAGCTTCCGCAGCAGGTTGTCCAGTTCCGCGTCGAGGCGGCCCAGTTTGACTTCTTCTTCCTTCAGCCGGTCGGCCGCGGTTTTGTGGAGCCTTTTCCATTCCTTGACATCCCTCTCCATCTCTTCAAGCATTTGCTGCTGCCGGTTCCTTTCCTGTCTCCGCTCAGCGATCCGGTCAAGGATGGAATTTTTTTCCTTTTGTTTTTCTTCGGCCAACCGGGCCAGTTCCGCCTCCGATTTTTCATCCTCTTCCCTTTCGCGGATCATCTCTTCCAGCCGTTTTTCCTGCTCCGCTTTATCTTCTTCCGTTTCCTTCAATCCGAGCTCCGCCGATTCGGATCGCGCTTTGATGTGGCGGATTTGTTCCTCCAATTTGGCGATTTGAATGTTCAGCGCCTGGATTTCCTCCGTCAGGGAATCCTTTTGGGATTGGTCGACGGATTTTTTCTCCGACAAGGCTTTTACCGCCAAGTCGATTTCCTCCGCCTCGGCCCGGATCCGTTCCAGCCTGCCGGCGTTTTCCTTCATTTTTCCGGCAATTCGTTCCTTTTCCTGAAGGAACGACGCCTCTTCCGCCGCGAAAATTTGAAGCCGTTCCTCCAAGTTTTTCCGCCGCCATTCGATCTCCTTCAGCGCTTCCCTGACCCGCTCTTCTTCCTTCTTCAATCCTTCTTCCGTTTCCTTTGCCTTTTGCAGGTTTTCTTTCAACCGGCCGATTTTCCCTTTCGTCTCGTCAAGGAGCCGCCGCTTTTTGCGGCCTTCCTCCTCCCGGCGGGCAATTTCCGCTTCCAGCGTTTCCATCTCCCGCTTCCGGGACAGCAACGAGGAGGCGTTTTTTTTCACCGCCCCGCCCGTCATCGAGCCGCCGGGATTGACCACATCCCCGTCAAGGGTGACGATCCGGTACCGGTACCCGGAGGCCCTGGCGATCTCGTTGGCCCCGGGCAAGTGGCGGCTGATGATGACCGTGCCGAGCAAGTACTCCATAATGTTCCGGTGCTTTTCCTGAAAGGAGACGAGTTCGCTGGCGATGCCGACGAAGGCTTCGTTTTCCGCCAAATGGCGCCGTTGCTCCGGGGGGATCGTTCGTCCTTTGATGACCGACATGGGCAAAAAGGTGGCGCGGCCGGAGGAATGTTTCTTTAAGTAGTTGATCGCCGTCCGGGCGCATTCCTCGTCGCGGACGACGATATGCTGGAGGCTGGAGGACAAGGCGGTTTCAACGGCAAGCTCGTAGGGTTTTTCCACCCGGATCAATTGGGCCACCGCCCCTTCGATCCCTGGCAGCTTCTTTCCCGCTTTCAGGATTTCCTTCGCCCCTTGATGGAAGCCGGCCAAATCCTCCTCCATTTCCTGCAAAATTTCTTTTCTCGACTTCAGCTGGTGGACTTCCTGGGCGATCTTCCGCAACGCTTCTTCCAGCACTTCCCCTTCCCGGAGGAAACGCTGCAGTTCCTGTTCCTCCTTTTGGAGGCGTTCCCGTTCCGCTTCCGCCCTTTCGGCAAGGATCCCCCGCTTTCTTTCCAGTTCCTCCCCTTCGGCGGCGAGCAGGTCCCGGTCATGGAGGACCCTTTCCTTCTCTTCTTTTTGTTTTTCATACTGGGATTCGAGTCTTTCGAGCTGCTGGGCGAGCAGGCGCTGTTCGTTTTTCAGCGCCGCCTCCCGGTTCAAGAGATCGATGTAGTCGGATTTTAACGATTCAATCTTTTCTTCCACGTCTTCCGAAAGAAATTCCAGCTTCTCCCGCTTTTCCTTAAGAAGCCGGCGTTTTTCCGTCAGCTGCCCTTCCAGTTCGGCCAGTTGGGCGGAGAGGGTCTCCCTTTCCTTTTTCAGCGATTCCAGTTTTGCCCGGCTTTCGTCCAAAGCCTGTTCCAAAGCCTTCCGGTTCTCGGCGAAATTCTTCTTCCGCTCCTTTAAAACCTCTCTCCTTCCTTCAATTTTTTCCAGTTCTTCGCTCGCCGAAAGCAATTTTTGCTGAAGCTCATCCACCGATCGGTCGGCAGCCCGCATGGCATCCCGGATCCGTTCGATCTCCGCTTCCTTCTTTTGCACTTGGACGGACAATTCCAGCTCTTCATCCTGCAGCGAACGGATCTTCTCCTTTAAAGCGTTCCATTCGCCGGACAGCCGTTCAATGTCGTGGGCGAGGAGGGCCACCTCGTAACGCTCGAGCTCCTTTTTCAAATCGAGATATTCCTTCGCCACGGATGCCTGCTTCTTGAGCGGTTCGAGCTGGCCTTCCAGTTCGTGCAAGATATCGCGCACCCGGTTTAAATTTTCTTCCGTCTCCGCCAATTTCGCTTCGGCCTTCATTTTCCTCGTTTTATATTTCAGGACCCCGGCAGCCTCTTCGAAGATCGTCCGCCGCTCCTCCGGCTTGCTGTTCAAAATTTCGTCCACCTTTCCCTGGCCGATGATGGAAAAGGCTTCCCTCCCCATGCCGGAGTCCATCATCAAGTCGACGATATCCTTCAGCCGGCAAGGCTGCTTATTGATGAAGAATTCACTTTCGCCGGAACGGTACACCCTTCTTGTAATCATGACCTCATTATAATCGACGGGCAAAAAATGGTCCCCGTTGTCCAAGATCAGCGAAACCTCGGCGAAATTCAACGGCTTCCTGTTGGCGCTCCCGGCAAAGATGATGTCCTCCATTTTTCCGCCCCGCAGCGATTTGACCGACTGCTCCCCCAATACCCAGCGGATGGCATCGGTAATATTGCTTTTTCCGCTGCCGTTCGGACCGACAACCGCCGTGATCCCCTTGTCGAATTCGATGGCGACCCGGTCCGCGAATGACTTGAATCCTGCGATTTCCAATCTCTTGAGAAACATTTCGTTCCTCCCGCCTCAAATCTGTTTTTCCGCCTTGATCGCATCGATGGCGATCCTGGCGGCGTGCTGTTCCGCTTCCTTCTTGGATTTCCCCTTTCCGACGCCCAAACTTTTCCCGTTGAGCAAAACTTGGGCGACGAATTCCCGATTGTGGGCGGGTCCGTTTTCTTCCAATATTTCGTAATCGATGGTCCCGATTCCTTCCCGCTGAACGATTTCCTGGAGCAGGCTTTTATAATCCATCATATGAGAAAAAGCACCTTGCTTGACTTTTGGAAAAACGGTCCGCTCCAAAAACCTTTGGACCGCTTCCAAACCTTGGTCCAAAAACAGGGCGCCGATGAAGGCCTCGAAGGCATCCGCCAACAGGGCCGGCCTTTCCCTGCCCCCCGTCAGTTCCTCCCCTTTGCCCAAAAGAATATATTCGCCGAAGTTCAATTCCTGGGCGAAGGAAACGAGGGAGGGCTCGCAAACGATCGCCGCCCGCAATTTTGTCATCTCCCCTTCCGCCATCATCGGATAGGTGAGATACAAGAAATGGGAAACGGTCAATTCCAGGACCGCGTCGCCCAAAAACTCCAGGCGTTCGTTGTCGTCCTGGAAATTTTTCCGATGCTCATTCACATAGGATGAATGGGTGAAGGCCTGTTTTAAGAGTGATTCGTCGTGAAAAAAAACGCCGATCTCCCTTTGGAATTTTTTGAACTGCTGATCCAATTGTTTCTTTACCGCCATTTTCCTGTTCCTGTTCATGGAATGTTCACGCACCTCTAGTGTTATTGCAAACCGGCTCGGGCTCCCCTTCGGCAGCCCTTCCGGTCCTTTATCGGCCATTACAAGTCAAGTTTAGACGAAAACGGGGGAAATGGCAAAGCGTTTATGATAGGACGGCTCTCCTATTTGGCAGCGGGGTTCCGGTTCAGCGGTCCGGGAGATCTTTTTCCGATGCAGAAAGGATCCCGGACCGGAAACCGGCGCATGCCGCTTCCCGAAATCGGAATCCTTTGCCCGGGCAAAAAACCCTTCTCTTTGTCTTATATATAGAAGAAACCTTTCCCGAAAAAACCGGCCCTTTCTTTTGAACGGAAAGAAAAAGAGGATGACGTTTCCCGCCAACCTCTTTTCCGGATGCGGCTTTCCACCGTTTTTCGCGCCGCCATTATAATTTGCTTTTTATGTACTCGACAGCATCTCCGACGGTGACGATCTTTTCCGAATCTTCGTCGGACACGGTAATCCCGAATTCATCTTCCATTTCCATGACCAATTCCACCACGTCCAGGGAATCGGCCCCCAGATCATCTTTAAACGTGGCCTCAGGCGTTACCTGGGACTCCTCGACACCCAAACGGTCGACGATGATTTTTTTCACTCTTTCCAAGATATCATCCATTCCGTTCACCTCCCTTCCAAGGTCCAACGTTAATATATCACTTGCCCAAAGGGCATGGCAAATCCCTTTTCACCATTTTCTTGCACATTCTCACATATACATGCCGCCGTTGACATGGATCGTCTGGCCGGTGATGTAAGCGGCGTCGTCCGACGCCAAAAAGAGGACCGTTTTGGCCACGTCCTTCGTTTCGCCGAAGCGGGCGAGGGGAATTTGTTTGAGCATCGCCTCCCGCACCTCTTCCGGCAATCTGTCGGTCATGTCCGTTTGAATGAATCCCGGCGCGACGGCGTTCACCGTTATGCCCCGGGCGGCCAATTCCAAGGCGGACGCCTTCGTCAAACCGATCAGCCCGGCCTTCGCCGACACGTAATTGGCTTGGCCGACGTTCCCTCTTTCGCCGACGATGGAAGAGATGTTGATGATCCTGCCGTACCGCTGCTTCATCATCTGCCTCGCCGCCTGTTTCGTGCAGAGGAAGGCGCCCTTCAAATTCGTTTCGATGACTTCATCCCAATCCTCTTCCTTCATCCGGAGGACCAGGGTGTCCCGGGTAATCCCCGCGTTGTTGACGAGGATGTGGAGGCTGCCGAAGCGGCCGATCACGTCTTTAAACATGGCTTCCACGTCGCCGGGATTTTTCACATCGGCCTGCACGGCGAAAGCCTTCCGTCCCATTGCCTCGATCTCCCGGCAGACCTCTTCCGCCAGATCCCGGCTGCCCGCGTAATTCACGGCCACATCCGCCCCGTTTCGGGCCAGCTCCAGGGCGATTTCCCGGCCGATCCCGCGGGAAGCCCCGGTCACCAGGGCCGTCTTTCCCAAAAGCTTCATTCCTCATTTCCCTCCCATTGCTCCAAAACCGTCCGGAAGCTTTCCTCGTCATGAATGGAGACGGCCTTTGCGGAGCGGTCAATCTTCTTTACCAAACCGGTAAGCACTTTCCCCGGACCGATCTCCACGAACGTATCGACGCCCAACCCGATGAGGGTCCGGATGGAATCTTCCCACAAAACCGGAGAATAGAGCTGTTCGATCAAGGATTTGCGGATTTGTTCCCCGTTCCGCACGGGCTTTGCCGTCACGTTGGCGATGACGGGGATCTCCGCATCCCGGAGGGGGAAACCGGCCAAAAATCCGGCGAACTTCTCCGCCGCCGGTTTCATCAGCGAAGAGTGGAACGGGCCGCTCACTTCCAAAAAGACCGCCCGTTTGGCGCCTTCCGCCTTCGCCATTTCCGCCGCCTTCTTCACCGCGGGCGTCTTTCCCGAAATGACGATTTGCCCGGGGCAATTGATGTTGGCCAGCTCGACCGGCGCCTCCGGAGTGCTGGCCGCCTTGACGACTTCCTCAAGCTTTTCCCGGTCCATGCCCAGGATGGCGGCCATCGTGCCCTGGCCGCTCGGAACGGCCTCTTCCATCAGCCGGCCCCGCTCCCGGACGATTTTTACCGCATCGGGAAAGGAGAGGGCCCCGGCGGCGACAAGGGCCGTATATTCCCCCAAACTGTGTCCGGCCACATAGTCCGCTTTCAGCCCCGCTTCCTTCACCTTGGCAAAAAAAGCGAAACTTGTCGTCAAGATCGCCGGCTGGGCGTTGACGGTTTCCGTCAACGTTTCCTGCGGCCCTGCAAAGATCAGATCGGACAAGGGAAAACCCAGCACCTCATCGGCGGTGCGGAAGATGTCCGCGACGTCCCGGTCCTTTTCCGCAAATCCTTTGCCCATTCCTACCGTCTGCGAGCCTTGACCCGGAAATAAAAACGCGACTTTCCCCATCGAATTCCCCTTTTCCCGATATTTTCTAGAACCTTTCCTGAACCAACATTTTTTCGATCGTTTCCGTGACCCGCCTTTCCGCCATTTCCCGGGCCTGGCGGATCGCATGGAAGATGGCGTGGTCATTCGACGAGCCGTGGGCTTTGACGACCGGCGCCTTCAGCCCGAACAGGCCGGCCCCGCCGTATTCGGTGTAATCCATCTTGCTTTTTAGTTTCAGCAAATCGTTCTTCAAAAAACCGGCGGCGATTTTCGTCTTGACGCTCCCCGTCAAGACGTCTTTGAGCATTTGAAACAGGGCGTAGGCCGTTCCTTCCATCGTTTTCAAGACCATGTTTCCCGTAAAACCGTCGGCGACGACGACATCGGCGGCGCCGGCCAGCAGATCCCGCGCTTCGACGTTTCCGATAAAGTGGAGATCCGCTTCCGACAGCAGCTCATAGGCTTTGCGCGCCAGTTCATTCCCCTTCTTCGGCTCCGTGCCGATGTTCAGCAGCCCGACCCGGGGTTTTTCAATCTTGTTCACCTTTTCGGCATAGACGGAACCCATGTAGGCGTACTGCAAAAGATGGGAAGGTTTTGCGTCCGCGTTCGCTCCCACATCCAAAAGCAGGAACCCTTTTCCGTCAAGGGTCGGAAGCATCGGCGCAAGGGCCGGCCGTTCGATGCCCCTGATCCTGCCGACGATGAAGATCCCCGCCGCCATCAGGGCCCCCGTATTTCCGGCGGATATGCAGGCGTCCGCCCGCCCTTCCTTCACTTCTTTGGCGGCCAGCACCATGGAGGCGGAGGGCTTGTGCCTGACCGCCCGCACCGGTTCCTCTTCCCCGGTGATGACTTCGGTGGTGTGCAGGATGCCGATCCGGCTGTTTTCTTTTAAAAACGGGGCGATTTTCGCCTCGTCGCCGACCAATGTCACCGACAGATCCCGGAAATGCTCAACCGCTTGGACTGCACCTTTGACGACGGCCTCGGGCGCGTGATCTCCTCCCATGGCATCAATGGCTATTCTCATTTTGACTCTCCTTCAGCGGTTTATTGGAACGGTACATGTAAAATTCGCCCGTAAAAACGAGTTTTTGATTGACGTAACTGTTCACTTCGACCAAGGTTCTCCCCTTTTCATCCTTCCGATTCACCACTTTCGCCTTGGCGATGACCCGATCCCCTTCTTTCACCGGATGGATGAAGCGGATATTCGCTTTGGCCGTCAGCGCCAATTCATCGTCGATGACGGCGACCGCCAGGGAATTGGCTTGGGCGAACAAATGATGGCCGCGGGCGATGGAATTCCGTTTAAACACGTGATTTTTGGTGATCTCGAGAATGGATATGGCCCGCTCGTCCAGGTCGATATCGATGATCTCGCCGATCACTTCGTCGATCGGCAAGGAACGCACCTGTTCGGAAAAGTTTTTCTTGGCGACATCCTTGATCCTTTCCCGCAATTCCGGAATCGACAGCTCCAGGCGGTCCAGGCGGATCGTCTGGATGCTGACGGAAAATTTTTCGGCCAGTTCCTCATCGGTGACGAACGGGTTTTCTTCGATCGTTTCCTTCAAAAGCTGCTGCCTTTCTTTTTTTCGAAGCCTCATGGGGTACACCACGCAATTTATGGAAAAATTATGACTAGGTACTAACAGTAGTATAAATAAGCAAGAAAAAGAATGCAAGGAGATTCTTGCATTCAAAATATTCTTTCCTTTAGTCCAGTTTTTCTCCCTTCAACGCCTCCTCGCGCTCCAGCAGTTTCCGCAACGGCCCGTACTCTTCGCCGGTCCAAAAACGTTCCGATTCGACCATTTCCTTCGCGTCCTTCCGGGCGGCCTCAAGGGCGCGGTAATCCCGCACCATATCCGCCAGCTTAAATTCGGGAAGCCCGCTTTGTTTCGTTCCGAAAAAGTCTCCGGGCCCCCGCAGCTCCAAATCCTTTTCGCTCAATAAAAATCCGTCGGTCGTTTCCGTCATGATTTTCATCCGTTCTTTCCCCGTTTCCGATTTCGGGTCGGCAAGGAGGACGCAATAGGCCTGATCTCCGCCCCGCCCGACCCGCCCCCGCAATTGGTGGAGCTGGGCCAGCCCGAACCGTTCCGCATCATAGATCAGCATGAACGTCGCATTGGGGACGTTGACGCCCACTTCGACCACCGTCGTCGATACCAGGACCTGGATTTCGTTTCGGGCGAAGGCCCGCATCACCTTTTCCTTTTCGTCGGGAGAGAGCCGTCCGTGCATGAGCCCGACCCGGTACCGGGGATGGAAATGCCGGGAAAGGGAGGCGTGGACGTCGATGGCGTTCTGCACGTCCAGTTTGTCCGATTCTTCGATGAGGGGGCAGATCACGTAGGCCTGTCTCCCCTGTTCCAGCTCCTTTTCCATGAAGGCGAGGACCCTCGGCAACATTTGCGGTTTTACCCAGTAGGTTTTTACCGGCTTTCTGCCGGCGGGCAGTTCATCGAGCACGGAAACGTCCATGTCCCCGAAGGCGGTGATGGCCAAAGTCCGCGGAATGGGGGTCGCGGTCATGAACAGGGCATGGGGGTTTTCCCCCTTTTCCCGCAGGATCTTCCGCTGTTCGACGCCGAAGCGGTGCTGTTCATCGGTGATGACGAGGCCCAAACGGAAAAAATTCACCTCGTCCTGGATGAGGGCGTGGGTGCCGACCACCACGTCGATGTTTCCCTCCGCCAAATCCGTCAATATCCGCTCCCGCGCCTTTCCTTTGACCGAACTCGTTAACAGGGCGGTTTTCACGCCGAACGGGCGGAAATACCGTTCAAGGACTTCCGCATGCTGCTCGGCCAAAATCTCCGTCGGCACCATCAGGGCGCCCTGGTATCCTCCCAATACCGCGGCGTACAAACAAACGGCGGCAACGGCCGTCTTCCCGGATCCGACATCGCCTTGGAGCAGGCGGTTCATCCGGTACGGGGAACGGATGTCGCGGAGGATTTCCCCGAGCGCCCTTTTTTGGGCGGCGGTCAGCGGGAAGGGGAGGGATTCGATGAACAATTTCAGTTTTTCCGGATCAAACTCGATCGCCTTCGCCTCCGGGACTTCCCGGGCGGTCCTGCGGAGCAATTGGATTTTCAATTGGAACAGCAAGAACTCTTCGTAAATGAAACGCCGCTTCGCCTGGCGGAGCAACTCCCCGTCCTTCGGGAAATGGAGGGCGTATAAAGCATTTTTTCTCGGAAGGAGCCGGTATTTTTTCAATAAGGGCTCCGGCAAGATTTCCTCGACGAGATGGCCGTATTGCTTCAGGGCATGAAAGATGAGCCGCCTTAAGTCCTTGACCGTCAAATCCCCTTTGGCGGAATAGACCGGCTGAAGGAGGTTCTCCTGCCCGGTCCCTTCCAGGCGGTATTGGCTGGCGACGATTTGCATCCGGTACCTGTTCCATTTTCCGGACACGGCGATCCGCTGCGCCGGGCGGATTCTGTTTTTTAAATAGGGCTGGTTAAAAAAGACGACGGAAACCAGTTTCCCTTCCACGAGCATCTTGAAAGAAAGGCGGGACTTTCTCCCGGAATAATAGGCGACTTGCGGCTCGCTCTGGACGGTGCCCTCGAGGGTGATTTTTTCCCCGTGGCCGGCTTCTTCCGGATGCCTGCTGCGATAATCTTCATGGCGGAAGGGAAAATAAAACAATAAATCGCCGACGGTATGAATATTCAGTTCCGCGAGGCGACTGGCCGTCTCCTCGCCGATTCCTTGAATGGCCGTCACCGGCTTTTCCAGTTCATTCATTTTTTGCGGTGCCGAAAATCTTCGCTTCCAGCCTTCGACCGGTCGGCGTTGCCGCTAACCCTCCTTGTGCGGTTTCTTTCAAGGTTTGGGGCATCGCCTGCCCTACGCGGAACATGGCTTCAATGACTTCATCGCAAGGGATCCGGCTCTTCACGCCGGCAAGCGCCATGTCGGCCGCCACAATGGCGTTGGCTGCCCCCATGGCGTTCCGTTTCACGCAGGGAACCTCCACCAGCCCGGCGACCGGATCGCAGACCAGCCCGAGCATGTTTTTCAGCGTGATGGCCGTCGCCTCCGCGCATTGGCTCGGCGTTCCCCCGGCCATTTCCACGATGGCCGCCGCGGCCATGCCCGCAGCCGAGCCGACTTCCGCCTGGCACCCGCCGGTCGCCCCGGAAATGAAGGCGTTGTTGGCGATGACGTACCCGATCGCCCCGGCGGTAAATAAAAAGGCGACCATCTGCTCGCGGCTGGGATGCAATTTATTTTTGACGGCGAACAACGTCCCCGGCACGACCCCGGCGCTTCCGGCCGTCGGGGTCGCGCAGATGACGCCCATGGCCGCATTCACTTCATTGGTGGCGACGGCCTTGCTCACCGCGTCGAGCAAGATTTCGCCGGAAAGGAAATCCCCCTTCTCGATGTACGCCTGCAGGAGGACCGCATCCCCGCCCGTCAGGCCGGAACGGGAAGCCACTCCTTTCAGCCCGCGTTCCACCGCCTGTTCCATCACCTCAAGGTTCTTCTCCATCCGGGAAACGATTTCTTCCCGGCTTTTGCCGCTCATGAGCATCTCCTGTTCGATCATAATGTCGCTGATCTTCTTGTTTCGGCTTTCCGCCAGTTCGACAAGCTCCTTCACCGTCCGGAACAACATCGTTTTTCCTCCTGTCCCCTGAATTTGCCCATTTTCTCCTTCCCCTTTTTTATTCGTTGATTTTCGCCACATGCAAAATATTCGGCAGCTTTCGGATTTCGTCCAAAATGGTTTCATCCACGTTCTGGTCCGTCTCGATCGTCATCAAGGCCGTCTTTCCCTTCTCCTTCCGGGACACCTGCATGTAACCGATATTGATCTCGTTTTTGGCCAGTACATGGGCCACGTTGGCGATGGCCCCGAACCGGTCGTTGTTGATCACGATGATGGAAGGGTGCTCCCCGGTCAGCCTGATTTTAAATCCGTTGATTTCGTCGATTTCGATTTTTCCGCCGCCGATGGATACGCCGACGAGCTCCAGTTCTCCTTCTTCATCGCCGATATGGAGCCGGGCCGTATTCGGATGGTCGGGAACGCACCCTTCCTTGTGAAAATGGATCGCCAAGCCCCTTTCTGCGGCGATCTCCAAGGACCGCTTGATCCTTTCATCAAAGGTATCGAAATCGAGCAGCCCGCCGACGATGGCCACATCGGTCCCATGGCCCCGGTAAGTTTCGGCGAAGGATCCGTAAAAATATATATGGGCCCATTTCGGTTCGCGGCCGAAGATGCTTCGCGCCGCCCGTCCGATCCTCGCCGCCCCCGCGGTATGGGAACTGGAGGGGCCGATCATGACCGGGCCGATAATGTCGAACACGCTCCGGTATTTCATCCCGCACAACTCCCCCGATTTTTTTCAAATACGCGCGTTATCGTCTTCTGCCATTACTATTATTATATTAAATATATGTTTCATTGGAAACTTTCTTTCCGGCGAGGGCATTGGTCAAGATTTCCCGGGCGGTTGTCGGACCGGCCTTGCAGGAGCCACGCATCCCATTGCAATACCCTTGCCTTCCAAGTATTTCCCTTCAATGACCTATTCGGCTTGAATGAAACGCGGGGACCGCCGCGCCCCCTTGCCGGCATCGGATTCCTTGATGCGATATGCGGACAGCCTTCCTTTCCATTATGTCTTCCGACGCTCCATTATCTTTCGCCTCGACATTTCGCCCCCTATTTTTGCGAGAAATAAAACGGAAAACTTTGCCGATTTCGATGCTAAAAAGGGAATGCGGTGTAATTTTTTAGAAAAGGCGATTCCGGATTTGTTTCACCGACTCTGCCGTACCGGGTACGCCGCGAGGGTTCGGCAGCCGTCAAAAACGACGGGATGTCGGCGTCGGCTGTACGGGAAATTTTCCCGAAAAGCCCGGCATCCGATTTTTGGTCCTTGACGCCCGTTCATGGTCCGGACAGGAAGCGCCCTCCCCTTCCCCCTTATTTTCTTGTTTTGCCATATTGACGGTTAAGGGCGGTATGGCGGCTTAATCCGTATTTCACCGGGTCCATTTCCCTTGATTCGGGATATTTCTCAACAGCGGATCGATGAACCATTGGACGGAAACGGGCAACATGGCCCTTATTTCGAAAGAATACACGATGGAACTGCCGAACATTTCCAAGAAATCCGCCCAGCAAGTCGTCAAGGGGGCCGGTCATGCTTACCGCGCCGGCAGTGGCCGAAAACACCCTGCCGACCATTTCGACGGGCAATAATTCCTGCAACGTTGACACAAAAACGATATTCGTTACCCCCAGCGGGATTCGGGCCGCACCGAAACATAACAACGATAAAACGGGGAGCCGCTCAATGAGGAGATCGCTCAAGCCGCCGACGAAAAAAGGAAACCGACGATGACTGTCCGCCCGAGGGGATATTTTTTCATATGCGCCGCCATTAAAGTGCCTGCCATGTTCCCCAAAGTCATGAAAGCCAAATAATAGGAATAGAAAGACTCGCCTCCCCTGTGGACGGCGTATTCGGGCAGCTCCCCCGATACGGAACCCAATACGAAATGGCTAAAGACCGATGCGAACAAAAACCGGGGATCGCCAAAGCCTTATTGGCTGAGAAAAAAATAAAAATTTTCCGTTCCATCCATTCCGTCCGAAAACAATAAAAACGATCGCCCAAGAAATGAACGAAGAACCGTGCAGATTGTACTACCATATCAAAAAGCCGGAAACCATCGGCCTGATTGAAGCGGTAAAGGAAGGGCAAGCGGGGAATATGAAGCAAAAATATTACTTGGCCGAAGCAAATCGACGGCAGCCAATTCACGTTAATGGCTGAAGATATTTCCGAAGAGTCCGATTATGTAATTGGAAAACTCTATCAATTCGCCAATAAAGCCATATTCGCCCTGGCCCGGGAACTGATCGAAGGAAGGGAAGATCATCGCGGGGAAGCCAGCGTCATCAATGTGGAACTAGCAAAATCCGATTGAAAAAATTAAACCGGAATATCACGGAGCTGATCAATGAGGCCGCCCCGCAAGGCCGAAACCGGCCACGACGGCGAAAAAGTAAACCTTACCTATTTGATCATGAGTTATTATGAACGATGAAACGGGCGGCGGGATTTTCCTTCATCCGCGCCGGCGGCTCGGCCGAAAGACATAAACGGGGAAGGAAAAGGGCGGCGGGATCCCCATTTTCCGGCATAAACCGCGGCCGATGAAACCGCCGGCATCAGGATCCGGTTTTATCCCGCGGGCGTTTTGTACGATATGTTCAGGGATTCCGTGCCGGCAGAAGATCCGGTTCCCGGAAACCGGGATCCTTCGGCCGGAAAAGGACCGGCCCAGGCGGCCATGGTTCACCGCAAAAAAAGAAACGGCCAAACGTTTGGCGGCAACGTTGACCGTTTTCTCATGGAAACAAAAGATATGCAAATGTTTGCCATAGGAAAAATCCTTCGGGGGGAAATTTCCTTTTCATTCACAACATGCCTGTCCGGCCTCAACAACCCAAAACCCGTTTCATTCCATCATGAATTTGCGGATGCGGATCAAGCGGTAGATCGTTTGCAGATGGGTAAGCACGGCCAGAATGGCCAGTGCCGGCCCGATGAGATTGAAAAGGCCGCCGAGGAACACGAGGAAAAGCCTGCCATCCCGGTTCATCGGGATGTAGTGGAAAAAGCCGTCATATTCCTCAGAAATATATTGTTTTCCCGTCAGGGCATGGAATTTTTCTTTCACCAGCATCGACATCGGCAGACCGGTGAGGGCCAAAGCGGAGATGGCCAAGGCATAGGGGCTGGAGGCTTCCGCAAACCAGGCGACGGCCATGCCCGCGATGATCAAGAAATCGGCATACCGGTCCAAGATGGAGTCGAAAAGCCCGCCGTAATTGCTCTTTTGAAATTTCAGCCGGGCGATTTCCCCGTCGACCCCGTCGACGATGGAAGAGATTTGCGCCAACAAACCGCCGGCGATCGGGCTTCCGAACGCAAAGGAAAGGGATGAACCGAGAGAAATGAGAAAGGAAAGGGCGGTAACCTGATTCGGGGTGATCCGGGTATAGGCCAGTTTTTTCGTCAGACGCAGGGAAAATTTCCGGTTGATGGTCCGGGAAATGAAGCCGTCCTTTGCGGGAATGAGCCCCGAAAGCAGCATCTTTTCCGCTTCCTTGAAACTCGGCGGATCATCCACGTCGATCCAGCGGCCGGAAACGAAGAACAGCTTCACTTTCCTTTCCCCGCAAAGGATGTTCACTCCGTCCGAGAGGGTGTGCTTCCCTGCATGGATGGCTTCGGACAGGGCCCCCAACAGGGATTCGGAAGCGACAAAGAGGCCGCAGTCGACCGCCTGAAATTCCTTTAATTGTTTTCCGAGCTCCAGGGCCCGGCCGCCTTCGGCGCGCACTTTCGTGCATTCTTCCAAATCGAAGACGTCATTCAGGCGGTTGTCCGCGGCGAGCAGGATTTCCCCTTCCTCCAATCGGTCCGCTTCCCGGATGAATTCCTTCACCAATTCCTCTTGGAAAAGGTGATCGGCCATCAACAAGAGAAACCGTTCCCCGGGGCGGCACAATTGGCGGAAGGCATGGACGGACACCCCGTTGCCCTGCTCCCAATCGGCGTTATAAACGTAAGTAACCGAAACGCCCAACTGCGATCCGTCACCCAAATATTCCTTGATTTCCTTGTCGTATTTTCCGGTGATGACGACAAATTCCCGGATTCCCGCCTTGTTTAGCGTACGGATGTTCCGCTCGATCAGCGGGATGCCCAGCAAAGGAATAAGAGGTTTGGGCTCTTGGAAATGAGCCCGCATCCTCTTTCCTTCACCAGCGGCCAGGATAACTGCCCGCATTAACGTTCTCTCCTGCCGTCGATAAATTCCTGAACCATCTTTTTGGCTTCGGTATCGGTAACTTGAACAGGCGGGGATTTCATGGTGAAAGAAGAGATGGATGTGAGCGCGCCGCCGATTTTGCGGTCTAAGGCGAGTTTCATGGCGCGGATGGCGTCGATGATGGAACCGGCGCTGTTGGGAGAATCTTCGACGGACAATTTGGCTTCCACGTACAGCGGAACATTTCCGAACCCGCGGCCTTCCATGCGGATATAGGCGATCTTGTTGTCATTAAGCCACGGCACGAAGTCGCTCGGACCGATGTGGATGTTTTCTTTTTCCAGCTCGTTTTTCAATTCCGCTTGCACCGATTGGGTTTTCGATTTCTTTTTGGAAGCCAAACGGCTGTGGTTCAACATGTTCAAGAAGTCGGTGTTTCCGCCGAAGTTCAATTGATAGGTGCGTTCCAGTTTGATGCCGCGGTTTTCAAACAGCTTGGTCAGCGTGCGGTGCAGAATGGTGGCGCCCAATTGGCTCTTGATGTCGTCGCCGATGATCGGAATATTCTTTTCGCGGAATTTCTTCTCCCATTCCGGATCGGAAGCGATGAACACGGGAATGGCGTTAATGAAGCCGACGCCGGCTTTCAAGCATTCTTCCGCGTAAAATCTTACCGCTTTTTCCGAACCGACGGGCAAGTAGTTGATCAAGATTTCCGCTCCGCTTTCTTTTAACACTTTTGCCACATCAACGGGTTTAGCGTTGCTGACTCGGAAAGATTTGTCGCTGTTGTAATCGACCATATGTTCAGATACGCCGTCAAGGACGTGGCCCATTTGGACTACGACGGGATAATCCGGCAAGTCTTTGTAGAACACGGTCGTGCAGTTGGGGGCTGCGAAGATCGCGTCCCTCAATTTCTTGCCGACTTTTCTTTCGTCCACGTCAAAGGCCGCCACGACTTCAATGTCTCCCGGTTTGTAACCCCCGAAGTCGTAGCTCATCAAACCGATCGGATCGTTTCCCGTATGTTTGTAGTACTCGATCCCTTGGAGCAACGCGCTGGCACAGTTTCCTACACCCGCAATCGCAATTTTAATTTTTCCCATTCAAAATACCTCCTTTTTTAAAATTACGATTGGCCGCTTATGTAGGACGTGATGCTCCTCTTTTGTGACAAACCGAACATACTTTGCATGCAAATCTTTCGAGCCTCCGCTAAATCCCTCCTTTTCTGACGACTATGAAAATATCGCAGATTAGCACTTAACTTATAAAAGTGCTAATAAGCGACGTCTTTATTATATTATAATAATATTGTAGTGTCAACGATAAATTTTCTTTTTTTTGAGCGCCGGCGGGCCGTTCCTTCCGCAGGCGATCCCTTCCCTTTTCGGATCTTGATAAATAAAAAAGCCGCCGCTTCAAAAACGGCAGCTTTTCTTCTTATTCAACGGCAAAAATAAACGGATATAAAGGCTGCTTTCCGTTGTGGATTTCGATCTCCACATCGGGGTATTTTTCGCCGACGAAATTCTCCAATTGTTCCACTTGTTCGTCCGTCGCCTGCTCGCCGGTCAGGATGGTCAGAATCTCGCTCTCCCCGTCCACCATTTTTTCGAGCAGCGCTTTGGCCGCTTCCAGCAGATCTTTATGGTTCACCACGATTTTTCCGTCGAGGATCCCCATGTAATCGTCTTTTTTGATGGAGATGCCGTCGATGGACGTGTCGCGGACGGCGAAGGTCACCTGTCCGGATTTCACTTTATTTGCGGCCTCGTTCATCGCCTTCTTATTCCATTCCGCATCCTTCGCGGGGTTGAATGCCAAAAGGGCGGCCAATCCTTGGGGGACCGTTTTCGTCGGGATCACGATTGCCTGCTGTTCAAAAAGGGATGCGGCCTGCTCGGCGGCGAGAATGATGTTCTTGTTGTTGGGCAAGATGAATACGGTTTTGGCATTCACCCGTTCCACGGCCTTCGCGATATCCTCCGTGCTCGGATTCATCGTCTGCCCGCCTTCGATGACCTCCTGGGCCCCGATGCTCAAAAACAGATCGCGGATGCCGCTTCCCATGGAAACGGTCACGATGCCGTATTCGGATCGGGGTTTTGCCGCCGGCCGGGGAACGGGAGCTTCCCTGTCGGAGGAAACGATGTTGGAATGCTGTTCCCGCATGTTTTCGATTTTAATGTTGGTCAGGCTTCCGTACCTTTGGCCGTAAGACAGCACTTCCCCCGGCTGTTCCGAGTGGATATGTACCTTGACGAAGCCGTTGTCGTGGATGACCAGGAGGGAGTCCCCGAACCGGTTTAAATCGCGGCGGAATTTTTCTTCGGAAAAGGGATGAGCCTTCAGCTTCTCTTCCTCGAGCTTCACCATGAACTCGGTGCAGTAGCCGAATTGGATATCTTCCGTATCCATGAAGCTTTGCACCGTTTTATGATGTTCCTTTTTCACCAGCTGTTCCATCACCGCGGAAGGATTGGACAGGCCTTGCGGCTTTTCCCCTTTCAGCGCGGCCAAAAATCCTTCGTAAACGTAGACGAGCCCTTGCCCGCCGCTGTCGACGACCCCCACTTCCTTCAAAACGGGCAAAAGATCGGGGGTTCTGCTCAAGGACTCCTTCGCCGCAAGCAGCGTCTTTTCCATCACGACGGCCAAATCCTTCTCCTTCGCCGCCGTCTCCATCGCCTTTTTGGCGGCGTCTTTGGCAACGGTCAAAATCGTCCCTTCTACGGGCTTCATCACGGCCCGGTAAGCCGTCTCCACGCCCGCGTTCAAGGCCTTCGCGAACTCCATGGCATCCAGGCTTTCTTTCTCTTCGATCGCCTTGGCAAAACCGCGGAACAGTTGGGAAAGGATGACGCCCGAGTTCCCCCTGGCGCCCATGAGCAGCCCTTTGGACAGCGCCTTCGCCACATTTCCGATATGGTCCTGCAAATGGTTTTTCACTTCGTTCGCCCCGGAGTTCATCGTCAGCTTCATGTTTGTTCCGGTATCGCCGTCCGGAACCGGGAAAACGTTCAGCGCATCAACGTTTTTCGCATTTTCCGACAGGTGGTGAAAACCCTGGAAAATCATGTCTGCGAATCGTTTCCCATCCAATACCGTAATTGCCACAACGTCTCCTCCTTACTTACGGGTTGATAACCCGAACTCCTTGTACGAATATATTTACCGAGTCCGCCGCAAGGCCGATCGATTTTTCCAATACGTATTTGACTTTCGTCTGCACGTTGGCGGCCACTTCGGAAATCTTCGTTCCGTAGCCGACAATGATGTACATGTCAATGTGGATTTGGCCGTTTTCCTGGCGCACAACGACCCCTTTGGAATAGTTTTCCTTCTTTAAAATTTCCGAGATCCCGTCCCTGATCTGATGTTTGGACGCCATGCCGACGATTCCGTAACAGTCGACGGCCGCTCCGCCGCAAATTTGGGCAATCGTTTCGTTGGAAATTTCAATATGTCCGTATTTCGTCTTCAATTCAATGGACATTCTAACTCCCCCTTTTGGAATAGGACGAAGACTGAACCCATTTTACTATATTCGATCCTTAATGAAAAGTCTATCATATCGGGAAGGAATTGGCCGCAGAACCTTCCTTTGTTCACAGTTTCTCAAATCTTCCGGACGGCCCGGCCGGTTAAAAAAGATCGTCTTTCCATGCCTGTTCCCTCCTTGGGCGTCCGCCCGGTTCCGCCGGCGGTTTGGCGAAAAAAGGGGCCTTCGCCGCAAATGACCCTCCTTTTCCCGCAAAACGAACAAAGTTGGAAAGGCCGGATTTCCCGAACCGGCCGAAAGGCCGCCGCCATGGGTTCGCAGATCGGGCACGGCTTGTTCCCCCTGTTTCCCCTTCTCCCCTTTGTCCTTTCTTTCGCGAAAGGGGCCCGGACCGGTACGCGGACGCGCCGCAAGGGGACAAAAGGCGGACGAACAACACAAATCCGGCCGAAATATTGCATTCCGGCCCGTTCTGTGTTACATTAATTTAGTATTATTTAATATGATTTCCTGTATCCTTTTTGCGATTCTGAGGAAGGAGGGACGAAACGTGGCAAAATGTGTGATCACCGGAAAGAAAACATCTTTCGGAAATACCCGTTCCCATGCCATGAATGCCAGCCGGCGCACGTGGAAAGCGAATCTGCATAAAGTGCGCATCCTCGTCAACGGCAAACCGAAACGAGTCTATGTATCCGCAAGGGCTTTGAAATCCGGAAAAGTGAAACGGGTGTAAATAAAAAGTGCTCCAATATCCCTATGGAGCACTTTTTTCATAAGCCTTTGCCGGCGAAGGAGAAGGATGCGAACCCGGACTCATTCCTTTTTAAAAGCACCTAATATCACCCGGATGATGCTGCTGAGAAATCTCGGCAATTTGATCGTGTAAAATCTCATTCCATGGTCCCTCCCGAAATTAAGACGTTTTGCAATCGTTAGCCTATTGTTTCGCCCGCGTTTTTGCCTTCGGATCCCCCGAATATTGCCTTTCCGCTCGGACGGTCACTGCTCCTTATAACCAATAATATGCCTTCCGTGAAGGAATAAGTACCGGAATCCCCAATAAGTTCATTACTTATACATAATGTGGAACCAAAGGAAATATGACCGTTTTTTAACGGATATTTAAAACCTTCGAGGGAAAGCCCCTTGACTTCCGGGGAAAGGGACAAAAAGGAAACGTACGGTTTGCCGGGCCATCCTTCCAGGCGGTAGCGCCCGGGAGTTTTCCATTCGACGACGTTCTGCCTGTCGATCATCTCCACGGGCGTTTTCTCCCGCAAAAACCTTCCCATTAAAAAAATATTTCCCAAAAAATGGTCCATCCTTCCCCCCGTCGCCCCGAAGATCCGCAATTTTTCCGGATGTTTGCCCATCGCTTCGAGGACGGCCAGTTCCATATCCGTTTTATCCTTTTCGGGGGGAAAGGTTTTTATGTCCGGGATTTTTTCCTTGTATTTGCGCCATTCGGAAGGGGGGAGGGAATCGAAATCGCCGACGGCCGTCCGCGGCACCAGCCCGTGTTCAAAAAGGTAGGCTACGCCCTTGTCGACGCCGATCCAATACACATCCTTCCCGTCAAAATCCCTGAGATCGGGAAGAAAATCCTTCGGGCCGCCGGCTACGATGTGGACGATCATACATCCTTCCCCGTTTCCGGCCTGAGGGAAGCGATGGCTTCCTTTCTGTTCTTTTGGCCGAAGACGTAGGATCCGGCGACCAGGATGGTGGCTCCCGCGCCGGCGCACTGCCTGGCCGTCTCCAGGTTGATTCCGCCGTCCACTTCGATTTCGAAAGGCAAGCCTTCCGCTTCTTTCCATCCCCTCACCCTTTCGATTTTCGAAAGGACACGGGAAATAAATTTCTGGCCGCCAAAACCGGGATTGACGGTCATCAGCAGGACGTAATCCAGATCCGGCAAAATCTCCCGGATCCATTCGACGGGCGTGGCCGGATTGAGGGCGACCCCCGCTTTAATGCCGCTCTCTTTGATCCGGTGGATCGTCCGGTGCAGATGGGGGGAGGCCTCCGCGTGCACGGAAATCATATCCGCGCCGGCTTTGATGAAGTCCGGGATATACCGGTCGGGATCTTCGATCATCAAATGGACGTCAAAGGGGAGGGACGTTACCGGGCGGATGGCGTCCACGATCAGCGTTCCGATGGTGATGTTCGGAACGAAGTGGCCGTCCATGACATCGATATGAATATAATCGGCCCCGCCCTGTTCCACGTCCTTCACTTCTTCTCCCAGTTTGGAAAAGTCGGCCGACAAAATGGAAGGTGCGATCTTTATCATCGTCCTAACCTCATCTTTCTTTCCTTGATTTCTTCCAAGAATTCCAGATAGTGTTCATAACGGTAATCTTTAATTTCTCCGTTTTCCAAGGCTTCCTTGACGGCGCACCGGGGTTCTTTCACATGCAGGCAGCCCCTGAATTTGCAGCTGTCCATCAACCTTCTCATCTCGGGAAAACAAGCGGACAGCTCTTCCTCCTCAATGTCCTGCAAGTCGAGGGAACTGAATCCGGGGGTGTCCGCGAGCAGGCCGCCGCCGACTTCCAACAGTTCCACATGGCGGGTCGTGTGTTTTCCCCTGCCTAAATGCCGGGAGATTTCATTCGTCTCCAGCCGGAGGTCCGGGCGCAGGCAGTTGAGCAAGGTGGATTTTCCCACCCCCGATTGGCCGGCGACGACCGACGTCTTCCCTTCCAGGAGAGGCAGTATTTCCCCGATGCCGATGTTCTTCTTGGGAGAGGCGGCAATGACCGTATATCCGATCTCCCGGTAATCCTTCATATACCCGTCGATTTTTTCCTTTTCTTCCTCCGTCAACAGGTCGATCTTCGTAAAGAGGATGACGGGCAGGATCCCTTTCGATTCCACCACCGTGAGAAAACGGTCCAACAGAACCGGTTTGAAAACCGGATGGGTGGCGGAAAACACGAGAAGGACCTGGTCGATGTTGGCAACGGGCGGGCGGACGAGCTCGTTTTTCCGTTCCTTGATTTCCTTAATGTAGCCTTCCTCATTGCCCACCGTTTCAAAAACGACATCGTCCCCGACAAGGGGGGTAATGTTTTGCTTCCGGAAAAGCCCCCTGCCCCGGCATCGATAGGTTCCGCTCCCGCTTTTCACATAATAGTAGCCGCTCAAAGCCTTCATGATTTTTCCTTCCTGCATGGCATCACGCTCCACGGAAAAATTTTTGTTTTATGGCCGAACGGAGTTCCGTTTTTTTTGAAAGGATTTCCCTAATTTATTGTACTCAAATCCCCGGCATTTTTCATCCGCCGTTTTTTCGCGGGGGCGTCCCCGCCGGTTTTTCGGATCCGTCCCGAAAAAAGGACCCCCTTTCCGCTGGCATTTCCCCTCCCGTTCCGGCTCCCGTTTCCCGGATGGCAGAAGAAAGCGGCTCCCGCCGCAGAAGATGAAGGCGAAAAAAAAGCCGCCTTTTTCGCAAAAACGGCAGGCTCCCGCGGACATTCCCGGGAAAAGGCCGTTTAAAAAAGAATCGGCACGAAGCCGATTCCCGCTTTGCTGAAGATCCATGGGAAGGCGGCCGCAAGCCGATTCCCTATTGTGCCTTAAAACCCTATCTATCCCGTTACCCCGGGTAGTTCACTTCCTGGTCGGTGACCACCTGGTCATCGATCACCACTTTGTACCGGCCCTTTTTTCCCGGTTCGATGACCAATTCGATCCTTCGCCGCGTCGTCTCCGTGATGTCGAAAGTTTCATAAGGTTCCTGAATGGAATGGTTCATATCCTCGATGAAAATCTGCACCCTTTGGGGTTCCCTTTGCTGGGGATTGCCCGTATACTGGATCGTCAAATCGACGGTTACCGTCTTCGGCGGCAGGGGTTCCTTCCCTTTGGACAAGATGACGGAAACCTTGTCCCCCTTCTTCAATTCGGTTCCGGGCTTCGGATCCTGGCTGATGACCAGGCCTTCCGCGACCGAGTCGTGATACTCTTCCCCGGCAATATCAATGGTAATCCCGTAACGGCCCGCATATTCCCTCAAGGCGTTTTCGCTGTATCCGGATAAATCGGCCAGCTTAAAGGTTTCTTCCCCCTTCGATACGGTGAACGTCAGGACCGTTTCTTCGGGAACGATTTCCTCTCCCGGGGCCGGATCCTGTTCGATGATCGTCCCTTCCGGACTGTCGTGGAACACCTCATTCTTTTGAATATCTTTGAAGTTTCTGTCCCTCAAGAGCTGCACCACGTCATCGTACATCCGGTTGCGGTAGTCGGGCATGACGATCTTTTCCTTGCCCGTGCTGACGAAAATATGTATAACGCTCCCCTCTTTGACGGTCTTTCCTTCCTTCGGGTCGGTCTTCACCACATGGTTTTCCGGGATTTCCTCATGGGTGATCTTGTACGTGTTGCCGATCTTCAAACCCGCGTCCTCCAACCGGTTGACCGCTTCCTCGTATTCCATGCCCTCCACTTCCGGAACGGTAACATCATGCTTGCCGAAGAGGGCCGGATAAACGGTCAGCATGAAGATGATGAACAAGATGATGAAGGCGGAGATTCCCGCGATGATATGGGGCCATCTCAGCCTTTTTTTCTTTTTTCCCTTTGCGGGCGCCCCGTTTTTCCCCGTTTTCCCTTCCGGATTTTTCACTTGGGGTTCCCGCACTTTCGTATCCTGCAGCTGCTGGATGATTCCTTCGTCCGGTATGACGGGTACGGCCTTTGTCGCTTCCTCGTCGATGGGGACGGTGAAACGGGGCTCGTTCAGCCGGTCGGGATCCAGGCAGGTGAGCAGGTCATCTTCCAGCTCCTCGATGTTCGCGTACCGGTACAGGGGATCTTTGGCCGTCGCCTTTAACACGATATTTTCCACGCTTTGGGGGATGGACGGGTTCAACCTCCTCGGCGAGGGAAGGTCTTCCTGCAAATGTTTGAGGGCGATGGCAACCGCCGTTTCCCCGGAATAGGGAAGCTTCCCGGTCAGCAATTCGAACATGACGATCCCCAAGGAATAGATATCGGATTTTTTTGTCGCCTGGGAGCCTTTGATTTGTTCCGGGGAAATGTAATGAACGGATCCCAAGACCGAGTTCGTGTCGGTGATCGTCGTCGCCGTCAGCGCGGTGGCGATGCCGAAATCGGTGATTTTCACGTTTCCCTGCTTATCGATCAAAATATTTTGCGGCTTGATGTCCCGGTGGATAATGTTGTTCTGGTGGGCATGCCGGACCGCCGCAGCCAATTGTTTCATGATGTCGACGGCGGTTTCCACGGGCAGGGGGTGACGGTGTTTGATGTATTCCTTCAACGTTTCCCCTTCCACGTATTCCATGACGATGTAGTAGATATCGTCCTCTTCCCCGACATCATAAATGTTGACGATGTTCGGATGGGAAAGGCTGGTGGCCGATTGGGCTTCCCGGTGAAAGCGGCGGATGAACTGTTCGTCATTGGCGTAATCCAAGCGCAGGATTTTGATCGCCACGTCCCTTTCCAAAATCATGTCCCGCGCCAAATAAACGTTGGCCATTCCGCCGCCGCCGATCAATTTCAAGATTTTGTACCTTTCATTGATCCTTTTGCCGATGAACAATTCATTCACCCCCTTTTTCGCTCGGGTCGTAATGGACGAGCGCCAGCGTGATGTTGTCTTCGCCTCCGTATTCGTTGGCCTGTCGGATGAGACGGTCCGCTTTTTCCTCCAGGGACAAGTCGGAAAGAAGGATTTCGTAAAGCTCCCGGTCGGACACCTTGTTGGTCAACCCGTCGGAACATAGGATCAAATAGTCCCCTTCCTGGACGCCGATGGAATGGATGTCCATCTTCGCCTCGTCTTCCGTTCCCAGGGCGCGGAGCAGGATGTTTTTGATCGGGTGATTCTCCGCTTCCTCCTTTTTGATTTGACCGCTCTTGACCAGCTCGTTGACGAGGGAGTGGTCGTCGGTCAATTGTTTGAACTGGTCCGCATTCGCCAAATAGCAACGGCTGTCGCCGATGTTTCCGACCGTCACAAACCTGTCGTGGCATACGGCGCAAACCAATGTCGTTCCCATGCCGTAACAATCGGGATGGGTGTTGGCGTAGTCGAGAATTTCTTTGTTCACCTTCTGAATGCTTTCCCGCATCCATTTTTCGCAGGCCTCGGGAGTATCGGTGTCTTCCGTCGGCTCCCACAATTGCTGGATGAGGGTGAGCGCCATTTCGCTGGCCACATCCCCGGCTTTATGCCCCCCCATCCCGTCCGCCACGACGGCCAGAAGAACGCCCGCTTTATTGGTAAAAACGCCGACCCGGTCTTCATTGAGGGAACGGATTTTCCCCCGGTCTGTCCGGCATACCGTCTTCATTTTTTCACCTCGTTTCCTGATGCCCCCCGGCCCCGCTTTGAACGCCGGAATGGCGGGGAGGCTGGGAAAAGTTAGAAACATCCTAAAATAAAACTTACACTTTCTTCTTGAAGCAGGCAATATAAAAACCGTCTCTTTTTAAATGCTGCGGCAGCAATTCCATTTCGAAGCCGGCGACAAAGGGCCGCACCTTTGCCGGCATCCGGCTCCTCAACGAGCGGTCCTCCGCAAATTCCGGATGTTTCGCCAGAAAGGCCCGGGCCACTTCCTGGTTTTCCCGGCGGTGGATGGTGCACGTGCTGTAAACGAGGGACCCTCCCTTTTTCACGAGCGGCGCCGCGGCATCGAGGATTTCCAGCTGGATTTCCGAAAGTTTTTTTACGTCCTCCGGCGACCGCATATATTTGATCTCCGGCTTCCGCTTCAAAACGCCCAACCCGGAGCAGGGGGCGTCCACCAGCACTTTGTCGAAAGTTTCTCCGGCGAAAAGTTTTCCCGCTTCCCTCGCGTCGGCGTTCCGCACGGAAATGTTTGTCAGCCCGAGCCGTTTCGCGTGCTCCGCAATCAGCCTCGTCTTATGTTTATGCACGTCCAATGCGATGATTGTCCCCGTATTGTTCATTCTTTCCCCGAGGTGAGTCGCCTTTCCGCCCGGCGCGGCGCAGGCGTCCAAAATCGTTTCCCCTTCTTTCGGATCGACGGCGTATCCGGCGAGCATCGAACTTTCATCCTGGATCGTGAGCAAACCTTCTTCGTACGCCCCGGTTTTGGCCAGATTCCCTTTGACGCTCCGCAGGGCATCGGGCACCGCATCGCTTTTTTCCGCCTTTATCCCCTCTTCTTCCAGCCGCTTCAGGACCGCTTCCGCATCGGTCAAATAACCGTTGATGCGGGCCGTTTGCCGGGGTGCTTCAAGGTTCTCCCTGCAGATGGCCGCCGTCGTCTCCAAGCCGAATTGTTCCGCCCAGTCGCGGACGAGCCAAAGGGGATGGCTCGTTTCCACGGAAAGCTTTTCCAACGGATCAGCGATCGGATCGAAGGAGGGAAGACCCTTTCGTTGGGCTGAACGGAGCACGCCGTTCACGAAGGCGGCGATTCCCCGATGTCCCCTTTTTTTGGCGATCGCCACCGCTTCGTAAATGACCGCATGATCCGGCACCTTCGTCAAATATTTCATTTGGTAAAGGGACAAAAGGAGCAACAGTTTGACCCAATGGTCGAGTTTGTCCGGTTTTTTCACGAAGGGCGCGAGGAAATATTCCAGCGTCAGTTTCCGCTGGATCGTCCCGTAGGCGATTTCCGTAAGCAGGGCGGCGTCGGGAGGGGACGGTTTATATTTTTCAATCATCCGGTTCAATACCAGGTTGCTGTAGCCCTTTTCCCTTTCCACCTTCAGCAAAAGATCCAAGGCCATTTCCCTCACGTTTGCGGCCATCATCCGTCCCCCAGCTTCGTCCCGGCGGCAAGCTCCTGTTTATGCCCGCGCAAAAATTGTTCCGCGGGCATCCTCTTCTTTCCGGCGGGCTGAATTTCCGTAACCTTGATAAAGACCTCGTCACCGGTGGCGACGATGAAGCCGTCCTTCTCCACCGCGACCACGGTGCCCGGTTCGGCCTTTTCGCGGGCTTGGAAGGAAACCTTTTCCCCCCACCAAATCTTCAGCGGCTTGCCCCCGAGGGTCGTGTAGGCCACCGGCCACGGATGCAATCCGCGGATCCGGTTGTACACCTCTTCGCCCCCCTTGGACCAATCGATCCTTTCCTCTTCCCTTTTGATATTGTAGGCATAGGTCGCCTTCTCTTCTTCCTGGGGAACGGGGGTAATTTCTCCCTTGAGCAGTTTCGGCAAGGTCGAAAGCAGCAGTTCGGCCCCTTTTTCGCTCAACTTGTCGTGCAGGATGCCGACATGGTCCCTTTCTCCGATCTCCACTTCCGCCTGGGCAAGGATATCGCCGGCGTCCAATTTCTCCACCATGTACATGATCGTCACGCCCGTTTTCTTCTTCCCTTGCAGAATGGCATGATGGATCGGGGCGCCCCCGCGCAGTTCGGGCAGCAGGGAGGCGTGGACGTTGATGCAGCCATGCTTCGGAAAATCGAGCAGCGCCTTCGGGATGATCTGTCCGTAAGCGGCGGTGATGATCAGGTCGGGCTGCCAGGAGAAAATCCGCTCCAGCGGCTCCTTTTCCTTGATCTTTTCAGGCTGGAAAACGGGGATTCCGTATTTTTCGGCAAGGCGTTTCACCGGCGGAGCCTTCGGCAGCTGTTTCCTCCCCGCCGGCCGGTCCGGCTGGGTGACGACGCCGACGACTTCGTATTCCGCTTGCAGCAAACGTTCCAATATCGGAACGGAAAAATCCGGAGTTCCCATAAATACGATTCTTGTCATCCCGCTCAATTCCTCCGTTTCTTTAAATCCTCGGATCCTAGAGAAGGGAATAGGGATTCACGTCGATGTGAATGCCCACCCCATCCTTCGTCTGTTCCTTGATAAAAAGCCGGGAGATTTGTTTCAACGCCGGAAACAAATTCGGATCCCGCTTGTATTTGATCAAAAGCTGGTAGCGGTATTTGTTGTTCAGGCGGGAAATCGGCGAGGCGCCAGGGCCGAGGACGATCGTGCGCTCATCGAGCCGGCCCCGCAAAAAGGACGCGATCTGGTGAATGATTTTCGCCGCCGTCATCGCGTTTTCGTGGGTGACGACGATCAGGACCAAATAATAATAAGGCGGATAATTGCCCCGTTTTCTCATGTTCATTTCATGGCGGTAGAAATCCAGGAACCTGTAATCCCTGGCAAGCTTTACGCTGTAATGGTCAGGCGCGTAGGTTTGAATGACGACCTCGCCCGGCAGGCGGTGCCTCCCCGCCCTCCCGCTCACTTGCGTCAGCAATTGAAAAGTCCTTTCCCCGGCGCGAAAATCGGGCATGTTCAAACCGATGTCGGCCGAAAGCACCCCGACGAGGGTGATATTGGGGAAATCCAGCCCTTTGGCGATCATTTGCGTGCCCAGGAGGATGTCCCCTTTTCCTTCATAAAAGTCCTTCAACAGCTTTTCATGGGAACCTTTCCTCCGGGTCGTATCCACATCCATGCGGATGACCCGGGCCTCGGGAAACAGCTTTTTCAGCTCCTCCTCCACTTTCTGCGTCCCCGTGCCGAAATAGCGGATATGTTCGCCTCCGCACGCCGGGCAACGTTTCGGCGCCGACCCTTCATAACCGCAATAATGGCATTTGACCGTGTCCGATACCTTATGGTAAGTCAAGGTCACTTCGCAATTCGGGCAAACCATCGTGTACCCGCAGCCGCGGCAGAGGAGAAAGGTGGCATATCCCCGCCGGTTCAGGAGCAAGACCGTCTGTTCGCCCCGCTCCAGCCGGTCCTTCATTTTTTCCATCAGCAGCCGGGAAAACACGAGCCGGTTTCCCGCGTGCATTTCCTTCCGCATGTCGACGATCTCGACGGAAGGGAGGGGCATATTATTCATTCTCTTTTCCAATTTCAACAGCTTGTATACTCCTTTTTTCGCCCGGGCAAAGGATTCCAGGGAAGGGGTGGCGCTGCCCAAAATGACCGGGCAGCGGTGGCTTTGCGCCCGGCGGATCGCCACATCCCGGGCGTGATAGCGGGGGGTTTCTTCCTGCTTGTAGGTCGTTTCATGTTCCTCGTCGATGATGATGATCCCCAGGTTTTCGAAGGGGGCGAAAACCGCCGAACGGGCGCCGACGGCAACCTGCACTTCCTTCCGTTGGATCTTCCGCCATTCGTCGTATTTCTCCCCGGCGGAAAGCCCGCTGTGCAGCACCGCCACCTTGTCCCCGAAGCGGCTTTTAAACCGGGCCACCACCTGCGGGGTCAATGCGATCTCCGGCACCAGCACGATGGCTTCCTTTCCCTTTTCCAGCACCTGCCGGATCGCATGCATATACACCTCGGTCTTGCCGCTCCCGGTAACACCGTACAGCAAAAACACATCCGGCTCGCCGGATTCAATCGCGCGGCGGACCGGACGGATCGCCTCTTCCTGCTCCGGGGTCAGGGGATGGGGGCGGCTCGGCTCGACCGCCTGATGCTCATAAGGATCCCGGTATTGTTCCCGTTCCTCCTTTTTCAGCATCCCTTTCCGGATCAAGGCGTTGACCGGCCCGGAAAACTGCGGGAACCGTTCCCGCAATTCCGCCGCGGAGTGGGCGTGGAAATGTTCAAGATAGAAATCGGCGATCTCCAGCTGTTTCCTCGCGGTTTTCGGCAGGCTCGCCCGCTTTTCCGAAAAGCTTTCCTTCGGGACGGCCGGAACATAATAGGTTTCCTTTCTGACCGTCCCTTTGCTTTTGATCCGGTATTCCACCCGGAGCAGCCCCTCGCGGATGCCCCGGTAAAGGGCTCCTTTCTCGACAAGGCGGAGGGCTTCGTCCCAGCCGATTTTATCCCGGTTTTGAAAAAGCTCCCGGAAATATCCCGGATCCTCTCCCGGATTGCCCCCGGCGGGGACGAGATATTTCTCGTAATTCACCTTCAGCGCGGCGGGAAGCATCGCCTGGAAGGCGGCGATTTTCAGGCACAGGGTGTTTTCCGAAAGCCACTCTCCCAGCTCGAGGAGCTCTTCCGTCAGCACCGGCTGTTCGTCCATCGGTTCGATGATGGCCTTCAATTGTTCCCGTTCGGCTTTCTCCTTCAGGCTGACGACGAACCCTTGCACCTTCCGGGAACCGAAGGGGACGATGACCCGCATCCCCGGCTCGATGAGCCCCTCCCATTCGGGGGGGACCAGGTAATCGAAGGGGTGATCGACGGACAGATTTTTCACGTCAACGACCACACTGGCGACGGTCATTTCCGACTCGCCCTCATGTTCCGGTCGATTTCTTTGAAGATTTCATAGGCCAGCCTTTGCTTCGCCATGATCGGATAGGCCTTTTTCTCCCCGGCCGAAGTAAAGACGGTGACGATGTTGGTGTCCGTGCCGAAGCCCGCCCCTTCCTCTTTGACATTGTTGGCGATGATCATGTCCGCATTTTTCTCCTTCAATTTCTTGAGGGCGTATTCTTCGATGTTTTCCGTTTCCGCCGCAAAACCGACGAGAAATTGCCCCTCTTTCCTTTTCCCCAGTTCCTTCAGGATATCGACGGTCGGTTCCAGCTCGATCGTCATGCCGCTGCCGTTCTTTTTGATCTTTTCCGGTTCCGCGCGTTTCGGGCGGTAATCGGCGACGGCCGCCGCCTTGATGACGATGTCCGCCCGGGGAAAGTGCCGGAGGACGGCCCGATACATTTCCTCCGCGCTCTCCACTTCTTCGACCTCCACGCCAAAGGGTTTCTGCAATCGGACGGGGCCGGAGACGAGAATGACGCGGGCGCCGAGCCGTTCGGCCGCTTCCGCCAAGGCATAGCCCATCTTCCCGGAGGAATCATTGGACAGGTAACGGACGGGGTCGATCCTTTCCCGGGTCGGGCCGGCGGTGACCAAAACCGTCTTCCCTTCCAAAAACCGGTTCCCGTCATGGGCAAAAAATTCAGAGACCTGTTCCGCGATCGCTTCCGGTTCCGCCATCCGCCCTTTTCCGACATAACCGCAGGCCAAATAGCCTTCTCCCGGTTCGATGAAACGGCAGCCGATGGATTTAAGGGTTTCGATATTCCGCTGCACGATCGGGTGCATGTACATATGGACGTTCATCGCCGGGGCGATCCATACCGGCCGGGTCGTCGCCAAAAGCGTAGCGGTCACCATGCAGTCGGCCACGCCGGCGGCCAGTTTGCCGATGATATTGGCCGTCGCCGGGGCGATGAGGATCAAATCGGGCCACTCGGCCAGGTCGATGTGGGCGATTTTTTCCGGATTTTTTTCTTCAAAGACGTCCACATATACTTCGTTCCTGGAAATGGCTTGAAAGGTTAGGGGCGTGACAAATTTCGTCGCGCTTTCCGTCATGACCACTTTTACCGAAAAACCGCCCTGGGTCAACCGGCTGGCCAGGGCGACCGACTTGTAAGCGGCGATGCCTCCGGTCACGCATAACAAGATTTTCTTGCCTTCCATCGGAATCCTCCATTTGGTTTAGATATGGTTTCGATTGTGGTTTAAACCGTTTGGCCTACCCTTATTATGAAGGAATCGACCGATGATTGCATCAAAAAACGCGACTGAGGCGGAAATATTCATTTTCGATTTTATCGGCCGACGATCGCGTCGATAAACGCGATTGCGGCCAAAACATTTTTTCGTATCGGCCGATGATCCCATGAATAAACACGGGGCAGCGGGCATATCTGTTTCAGTTGATTCCGCCGATGATCGCTTCAAATTACGCGGGTGCAGCCGGCATATTCATTGTTTGATTTTATCCGTGGTTGATCGCACCAATAAACACGGTTGCACCAGGCATATTCATTCTCCATTTTTATCCGTCGGTGATCGCATCAATAAAAAACGGGGCGATTTCGGTCACCCCGTTTCTTTCCTCCGGTTATTTCAGGCTGTCTTTGATTTGCGGCTTTTCGACCGTCAACATCCCCGCATTGATTTCCTCCAGCGCCTTTCCGACATTTTTTTCGGAGACATAACGGTCGAGATAATATTCCTTCGTATCCTGTATTTCCCTTGCCCGCTTGGCGGCGATGGTGACAAGCAAGTATTTGGAATCGACCTTTTGCAGCAGGTCATCAATGGAAGGATAAAGCATGCGTCAACAACCCCCCAATAATTTTTCCAGTTTATTTTGGATGCGGAACCTTCTGCAATGTTCCGCCTCGATGATCGCCTTGATCTTCCGGCAGGCTTCTTTTACTTCGTCATTTTCGACGACATAGTCGTATAAGCCCATCATTTTCAGCTCTTCCTTGGCCACTTCCATGCGGTTCTTGATCGTTTCATCGGATTCCGTCCCCCGGTTTTTGATACGCTTTTCCAATTCCTTTAAACTCGGGGGGATGAGGAAGATGAAAATGCCGTCCGGAAACTTCTCCCGGACTTGTTTCGCCCCTTCCACTTCAATCTCCAGGAAAACATCCTTCCCTTCCTCCAGCGTCTTTTTCACGTACTCCAGCGGGGTTCCGTAATAATTGCCCACATATTCCGTATATTCGAGCAGCTCGCCCCGCTCGATCATCTCCTCAAACTGTTCGCGGGTTTTGAAAAAATAATCGACGCCGTCGACTTCTCCGGGCCGTTTCGGCCTCGAAGTGGCGGAGATGGAATAGACGAGGTTCCTTTCCGGGTTGGAGAAAATTTCCTTTCGGACCGTTCCCTTGCCGACTCCTGAAGGTCCGGATAAAACGATCAAAAGTCCTTTTTCCTTTTCCAAGCAGTCGCACCTTCCATTTGCAAATTTTTTATATCGATGGATGGAAATCCTTTGTTTCATCCGGATGGACAGCGCCGGGCCGTCCGCAGGGCGTTCGCCCGGAACGGAAAATTCCCGGCGCCCGCGGTTCATTCGATATTTTGCGCCTGTTCCCTCATTTTTTCAAGCAGGCTTTTCATCTCCACGACCTTTTTGCTGACACCGGCGTCATTGCCCTTCGATCCGATCGTGTTCACTTCCCGGTTCATCTCCTGAAGGAGGAAGTCGATTTTTCGCCCGACCGGCTCCTCTTCCGCCAAAACGGCTTCGAACTGGGCAAAATGGCTCTTTAGCCGGTCCAGCTCCTCGGAAAAATCGATGCGGTCGGCAAACAGGGCCACTTCCGTAAGCAGCCTGTTTTCGTCCATATTTCCGTTGGTCAGGAGGTTGATCTTTTTGTACAGCTGTTCCCGGTACCTTTCAACGGGCTGCGGGGAAAGGGCTTGTAATTCCTCCCATTCCTTTTTCAGTAAGGAAAGATAATGGAGGAGCTCCCTTTGGAGCAGTTCCCCTTCCCTTTTCCGCATCGCCAATACGTTTTTCGCGGCGTCTTCCACCGTCCGCATGAGGAGGGCTTCGAATTCCCCGTCCTCTTCACGCAGGTCGGTGAACTGGAAAAATTCGCTCCGGGTCAAAAAATGTTCGAGCCGGATGTCATCCGCTAGCGCATATTTCTTTTTTAATTCCAGGATAAATCGATAATAATCTTCAATCAAGGTCCAGTCAACATTTAATTGTTTTGCCGACTGAAGGCGGCGTTGGATATTGAGATGGACGTCCAGCCGGCCCCGCTTCAGGAACTTCTGGATCGACTTTTTGATCTTTTCCTCCAGATGCATCATCGGCTCCGTCGAACGGATATGCAGGTCCAAAAAGCGGTGGTTCACCGAACGGATCTCCGCCTCGATGGTGTAGGACGGATTTTCCGTCTTGCTGCGGCCGTAGCCGGTCATGCTCACAACCATAGGATCACCTGATCAAAAGGAATAAAAAGAAGGTAATTAAGAAAGTCTCCTAATTACCTTCTTTCATTATATCATACCGCTTTTGATTTCTTAAATAAAATGTGCCCGTGAGCAAAAAGGTCGGGAGCGCGGCCATGGCGGCGATGAACAGCCAATCCCGCAATAGAATCGCCTCCGTCCGGAACACCGGCTGCAAAGGCGGGTAGTAGATGACCAGAAGCATCAACAGGAAGGAGGAAAGGACCGCCCCATTCAAAAAATGATTTTCGAAGGGGTTTCTGGCGAAGATGGATCTTTCGCTGCGGCAATCGTACACATGGATCAGCTGGGCGAGGATCAAGGTGGCGAAGGCGACGGTCTGGGCGTAGGCCAGCTGATCCGGATGCCGGCTGTACATGAAAAGGAAGGAGAGCAAGGTGGCGCCTCCGATCAAAAATCCCCTCGATATGATTTTCCATCCCAGCCCGCGGGCAAAGATCCCCTCTTTCGGATGCCTCGGCTTCCGTTTCATGACGTCCTCTTCCGCCCCGTCGACCCCCAGGGCCATGGCCGGCAGCCCGTCGGTGACGAGATTGACCCACAGGATCTGGATCGGGACCAAGGGCAGGGGAAGGCCCAGGATCATCGCAAACAGCATGACCAATATTTCGCCCACGTTGGAGGCCAGCAAATAGCGGATGAATTTGCGGATATTTTCATAAATGTTCCTTCCTTCTTCAATGGCGGCTTTGATCGTCGCAAAATTGTCATCGATGAGAATCAGGGAGGAGGCTTCCTTCGCCACGTCGGTTCCCGAACGGCCCATGGCGATCCCGATATCCGCCTGTTTGATGGCGGGCGCATCGTTCACCCCGTCGCCGGTCATCGCCACGATCGCCCCGCTTTTTTGGAGGGCCCGGACGATCTTCAGCTTGTGCTCGGGAGACACCCTGGCGAAGACATCCGCCTCTTTGGCCGCCTCTTCCAGTTCCTCCCCGTCCATTTTTTCCAGTTCCGTCCCTTCGATGATCTTCCCCGTTTTCGACAGGATCCCCAGCTCCCGGGCGACGGAACGGGCGGTGGTCGCATGGTCGCCGGTGATCATGACCGTTTTGATCCCCGCTTCTTTGCATTCCTTTACCGCCTGCCGGACTTCCTTCCGGGGCGGATCCATCATCCCCATCACGCCGGCGAAAATCAAATCCCTTTCCACCTCGTCTCCGGACAGCCCGCCCCTCTTGGACAGCGGCTTATAGGCGACGGCGATCGCCCTGAGGGCGGAGGTTCCCATCTCCTCCAATACGGCGTTGACCGCCCTCCGGTATTCCCCGCCGAGCGGCACCTCCCTGCCGTCCCAAAGGATCCGCTCAGACAATTGCAGCAAGATTTCCGGGGCGCCCTTGACCACGGCGAAGACTTTCCCCCCTCCGGTTTCGACGGCGGCGCTCGACCGCTTCCGGGCGGAATCGAAGGGAAATTCCCCGATGATTTTGTACCGTCCGGCAAGCCGCTCCGGGTGAAAACCCGCCTTCAAGGCGGCGACGAGCATCGCCCCCTCCGTCGGATCCCCTTCCAATCGGTAGCCGTCTTTGCCTTGGACGATCCGCGTCGGATTGCCGAGGGCGGAAAACAATAAAAGCTTTTCCAAAGCGGGATCATTTTTCGGGCTGATTTTCCGGTCCCTGTAAAAAAAATCCCCCTTCGGTTCATAGCCGTGGCCGGTGACCGCCCAAACCTTCCCCCCGGCGAAGATGCGGGTGACGGTCATCTTGTTTGCCGTCATCGTGCCGGTTTTGTCCGAGCAAATGACGGAAACGCTGCCGAGGGTTTCCACCGCCGGCAGTTTCCTTACGATCGAATTTTTCCTCACCATCCGTTGGACGCCGAGGGAGAGGGCGATGGTAACGATCGCGGGCAGCCCTTCCGGAATCGCCGCCACCGCGAGGGAAACCCCCGCCAAAAACATCGTATACACATCATGGCCCTGCAGGACGCCGATCACGACGACGAGGACGGTCAGGACAAGGCAGAGGGCAAGCAAAATCTTGCCCAACTCCTCGAGCCTTCTCTGCAAAGGGGTCATGGATTCCTTCGCGCTTTGCAGCATATCGGCGATTTTTCCCATGGCCGTATTCATCCCCGTGCCGATGACGATCCCCTTGCCGCTCCCGCGGGTGACCATCGTCCCCATAAAGGCCAGATTGGCCATATCCCCGATCCCGAGATTTTCCCCGAAGACCGGCTCCGTCCCCTTTTCTACCGGCACCGATTCCCCGGTCAGCGGGGATTCGTCGATTTCCAGGCCGTTCGCCTCGACGATGCGCACATCCGCCCCGATCCGGTCGCCGCTGGAAAAGAGCAGCACATCCCCCGGGACGATTTCTTTGGTCGGGATTTTCAGCTTTTTTCCCCCGCGGAAGACATTCGCCTGGGGGGCGGACAATTCCTTCAGGGCGTCCAGCGACTTCTCCGCCCGGTATTCCTGAATATAGCCCAGGATCCCGTTGGTGATTACGATGATGATGATCGTCAGCGCATCCATATATTCGCCCAAAAGTCCCGAGATGACCGTCGCGATGAGAAGGACGATAACCATAAAATCCTTGAATTGGCTGAAAAAAATGCGGAGGCGGGACGGTTTTTCCCCCTCCTCCAGCACGTTTTCCCCGTACCGTTTTTTCCTTTTTTCCGCATCCTTGTCGGATAGCCCGCGGTTCATATCCGTTTGCAAAGCCTTTTCCACGTCGCTGATGTGCATTTGATGGAATTTCATTTCCCGTTTAACATCCCCCTTTGGACACCTTGTCTATGGAAAGCATATTCAGTCTTGTCCGGAAAAATGCTATACTTATTTTTATCAATGTCTTCGCATGGAGAGGGAAGCGATCATGTCCTTTGACGGTCTGTTTACGCGAATGATGACAAAGGAATTGGCGGAAGCCCTTGCCGGCGGGCGGATCGGGAAAATCTATCAACCTTCCAAAAACGAAGTTCTCCTTATCGTCCGTTCCAAGGGAAAAAATGCAAAACTTCTCCTTTCCGCCCATCCGGTTTACGCGAGAATCCAGCTGACGGAGGAAGAATACGTACATCCGAAGGAACCGCCGATGTTTTGCATGGTCCTGCGCAAGCATCTGGAAGGCGCGGTCATTGAAAAAATCGAGCAGCGCGGACTGGACCGGGTGGTCCTGATCCATATCAAGGGGAGAAACGAGATCGGGGATCCGGTGAGGAAACAGTTGATCATCGAACTGATGGGAAAGCACAGCAACATCGTTTTGACCGACGGCGAATCCGGGACGATCATCGACAGCATCAAACATGTCTCCCACGCGGTAAACCGTTACCGGGCCGTCCTGCCCGGTCAAAGCTACCGGTTTCCGCCGGAACAAGACAAAACCGACCCGCTGACCTGCAGCGAAACGGATATCGTCAGCCAAATCGATTTCAACGCGGGAAAGATCGACGCCCAGCTCGTCTCCCGTTTTCTCGGCATCTCCCCCCTTTTCGCAAAGGAAGTGGTGCATTTGGCGGAGCTTCCCAACCGGGAAACCGTGCCCAAAGCCTTCCTGTCCTTAACCGACAAAATCAAGAGGGGCGACATCCGGCCGACTTTGATGAAAAGGGAAGACAAGGAATTCTTCTATTTGTTCCCCCTGGAACATGTGGGCGGGGAAAGGGTGTACTTCAAGACTTTAAGCGAATTGCTCGACCGCTATTATTTTGAAAAGGCGGAAAGGGACCGGGTTAAACAAATCGCCGGGGACCTGGAGCGATTCATCAAAAAGGAGATCGAAAAGAACGAAAGAAAACGGGAAAAATTGCAAAGGGAATGGCAGGAATCGGAAAAAAGCGGCGAATACCAATTGTACGGAGAGTTGTTGACGGCCAATCTCCATCTGGCGGAAAAAGGGATGAAAGAAATCACCGTCACCAATTACTATACCGGAGAACCGCTGACCATTCCCCTCGATGCGGACAAAAGCCCCTCGGAAAACGCCCAGGCGTATTTCCGGAAATACCAGAAGGCGAAAAACGCCCGGGAGGCCGTGAAGACGCAGCTGGAACAAACGGAAAAGGAACTGGAATATTTGTCCCTTTTGCATGAGCAGATCCGGATGGCTTCGGCGAAAGATTTGGACGAGATCAAAGAAGAGCTCGCGGAACAGGGATATTTGAAAGAAAAGGCGGGCAGGAAGGAAAAGCCGGGGAAAAAGGCCGCCCCCGCCCCGGAGCAATTCCTGGCGTCGGACGGGACGCCCATTTTGGTGGGCAAAAACAATAAGCAAAATGAATACTTGACGATGCGGCTGGCGCGGAAAGAGGAGGTTTGGCTGCACGCGAAAAACGTCCCCGGCAGCCACGTGGTCATCCGGAGCAGCGAGCCGTCGGAAGAGACCCTGCTGGAAGCCGCCCATCTGGCCGCCTATTACAGCAAGGCGAGGAATTCGGGGAACGTGGACGTGGATTACACGAAGGTTAAATATGTGCGCAAACCCACCGGGGCAAAACCCGGCTTCGTCATTTACGACCACCAGAAAACCGTCCGCGTCACCCCCGACACGGACCTCGTCGCGAAGATGCGGAAAGCCTCCCGGACGCATGGGTGATGCGAGCCGGGAGGCTTTGCTACTTAAAAGATATGGTCCTTTGCCGAATGTTGGGATGGGGTCCTGGTTCTTACCCCACATGGCAGCCGAATTTTTGTCCTTCGACCCTCCGAGGCCCCTGCATCCGTTTCTTCGCTTTCCGGACCGGGACACAGGAATCCACGCATTTTTTGAATTGTTTTAGAACCCCAACAAACAAATGGTAGAGAGCCTGGAATTTAAGATTCTGAAAAAACGCGAAAAGAGATTGAAGGGTTTTCCCGAGAAATTTTTCGGGAAAAGCCCCTAAATTGCCTAACTACCTTAGCTTGTACCTAAATCTGAGGAATGGCCGGACCGGCATTTGACCTGGGATTGGCCGGCTGGACGGCCGAATCCAGCCCCATGGAGATATGGGGCAGTGCGGGGAAGATTATCGGGTGTTTCAGCTTTTGTCCCTCCACGCATTTGTTTACATGTTAACAAAAAACGGACAGCAAAATCACGCTTTTTCTGCACCGCAAATAACGCCACCGTTCTCTTTGCAAAGCTTCGTACCACTTAGTGATTTGTCAAAGGCGCCGGAAAATTAGGTTTCCCATAAATAGGAAATGGCAATCATGTGGAAACGAGGCAACTTCGGGATCCATAAAGAGATGAAACGTAATCCGTGAAAACAACAAAGACGAGGAAATCCGCCCAGACCGTAAAGGCGCTACAACCCTTCAAAACACCAAAAACCCCGAAAGGAGACAAACAGAGAAAAGACGTCAAGTCTCCCTTCGGGGCCTTTCTTTTGGAAGCGAAACCTATTCATAAATGCTTACCTGATCCACGCCATCATATTCTTCCATTTCCACGACGATTTTTTCCGCGCGGGAGGTGGGAATGTTTTTCCCGACATAGTCGGCGCGGATCGGCAGTTCCCTGTGCCCGCGGTCGATGAGGACGGCGAGCTGGATCCTTTCCGGCCTGCCCAGATCGATGACCGCGTCCATCGCCGCCCGCACGGTCCTCCCGGTGTATAACACATCGTCCGCCAGGATCACCCGTTTCTTTTCAACGGAAAAAGGAACCGCCGACCCTTTGACTTCCGGCTCCTTGTCGGGGGTCTTGATCGTCAAATCGTCCCGGTACAGCGTGATGTCCAGCTCGCCGATCGGGACGGACGTCCCCTCGATTTGGGCGATGGCCTCCGACAGCCTGCGGGCGATGTAGATGCCCCGGGTCCGGATCCCGATCAAAACGATGTCGTCCACTCCCTTATTTTTTTCAATGATTTCATGGGCGATTCTCCGGAGCGCCCGGCGGATCGCCGGTGCGTCCATGACGACGGCTTTCTTTTTCATACCCTTCCTCCTTTTTTCCGGATCGGAACTTTCAATAAACGCCGGCGCGCAAGCCGTTCAAAAGGCGCTCGAAATCTTCGGGGAGAGGCGCTTCAAAGGTCAAAAACTCCCCCGTGCGGGGATGGGCAAAGCCCAATACCCCGGCATGAAGGGCCTGTCCGTCAATCGGCAGGGTCCGCTTCGGGCCGTATTTGGGATCCCCCGCCACAGGATGGCCGATATACTTCATATGGACGCGGATTTGATGGGTTCTTCCCGTTTCCAGTTCGCATTCGACCAGGGTATATTTGTCAAAACGTTCGATGACGCGGAAATGGGTAACGGCCGGCTTCCCGGAGTCGACGACCGCCATGCTTTGCCTGTCCTTCGGATCCCGCCCGATCGGCGCGTCGATCGTCCCGTAATCGTGGGGAATCACCCCATGGACGATCGCTTTGTACTTGCGGAGCACCGTTTTGTTCTCCAGCTGCCTGGCCAAATGCTCGTGGGAAAAATCGTTTTTGGCCGCCATCAGCAATCCGGACGTGTCTTTATCGATCCGGTGGACGATTCCCGGCCGCAGGACGCCGTTGATGCCCGACAAATCCCGGCAATGGGCGAGGAGGCCGTTTACCAGCGTCCCGTTCAAATGGCCGGGCGAAGGGTGGACGACCATCCCCCGCGGCTTGTTGACGACAATGACATCCCGGTCTTCATAATAGATGTCCAAATCCATGGGCTCCGGCCGGACGTCCAGGATTTCCGGTTCGGGGACCGTCCATTCGATCCGGTCCCCCTCCTGAACCCGGTAATTCGCCTTGACAACCTTGCCGTTGACAGATACGCGACCTTCGGTGATCCAGTCCTGGATCTGCGACCGGGAATATTCCCCGTCCAATCCGGCCAGCAGCTTGTCGATCCTCATCCCGGCCTCGCCGGCAATCACGGTATGTTCACAGATTTCCATGCTGTCTCTCCTTTTTCCCTTTCCATTCTTCCGCAAACATGTAAAAAATCAGGATGAATACGCCCGTCACCAGGGCGCTGTCGGCCACGTTGAAAATCGGGTAATGATAGGAGAAAATGCGGAAATCGAAAAAATCGACGACTTCCTTTCGGAAAAGCCGGTCGATGAAATTCCCCAGCGCGCCCCCCAGCATAAAGGATAGGCCGAGGTTTAGCCATCTGCTTCCCTTGCGGTTTTTATAAAGATAATAGACCATAAACGCCGCGGCCGCGATCGTGATGAGATAGAATAGCGCCATCTGATTTTGCAGGATTCCCCAAGCCGCGCCGCGGTTCCGGTGGGAAGTGATGTAAAAAAAATTCTCGATGACGGGGATGCTCTCCCCGACAGCCATCTTATCGACGATCGTCCATTTGGTCAGCTGGTCGATGACCACGATCAAAAAGGCGATGAAAAAATACACGAAAAAATACCCCCAAATTGTCCTCGTCTTTAAGCATTTTAGCATTTGCCCCGTCCCTTTTGCAACGCAAATCCGACGAATGGCCGCTTCCCGCGGGCCTCTCCCGCCTTGCCGTCCGCATGCGCACTAAAAAAGGGTAAGGGATATCTCTTTCCCTACCCTTGAAAAATGCTTAGCGGCAGACCGTATTGCTTGATCAGTCACTAGTTTTTTATTCATGCCCACCACATTTCCGTCGGTTGTTCCTTGAACATGCAATTTTTCAAAAGGGAGATCGCCTTGGACAGGCCTTCGTCGATCGAAGCCAACATGTCTTCATGTTCGATGGAAATCACGTGGTCATAGCCGACAACCCGAAGCATGCTGATGATATCCTTCCAAACCTTTTCCCCGTGGCCATAACCGACGGAACGGAACGTCCAAGCCCGATCCGCCACTTGGCTGTAATGTTTCGTGTCAAGAACGCCGTTAACCCGGATGTTGGCTTGATCCAGGAACGTATCTTTGGCGTGAACATGGAAGATAGCCTTTTCCTTGCCCAACTTCTTGATCGATTCGACCGGGTCGATCCCTTGCCAAAACAGGTGGCTCGGGTCGTAATTGGCGCCGATCTGTTCCCCGACGGCATCCCTCAGTTTAAGCAGCGTTTCTGGATTGTAGACGACAAAGCCGGGATGCATTTCAAAGGCGATCTTTTTCACACCGTGTTCTTTCGCGAATTTCGCTTCCTCCCGCCAGTACGGGATAACCACTTCATTCCATTGCCACTCGAGGATTTCCTGATATTCCGGAGGCCAGGCGCAAGTGACCCAGTTCGGATACTTGGCGCCGGGATGATCCCCGGGACAGCCTGAAAACCCGTTGACGACTTCCACTTCCAGCTCTTTCGCCAATCGGACGGTATCCCGCCATGATTGATGGGAGGCCTCGGCGATTGACTTATTCGGGTGGAGCGGGTTCCCGTGGAAGCTTAACCCACTGATCATAAGGCCTCTGCTTTCGATCGCTTTTTTATATGCCTCCAATTCCTTCGGATGTTCCAACAAATGCCTCGGATTGCAATGGGCTTGGCCGGGATAGTACCCCGTCCCGAGCTCGATCGCTTCGAGACCCATTTCCACCACCTTGTCCAGCATTTCCTCGAAAGATAGATTTTGATAGAGAACAGTGAATACGCCGAGCTTCATTACATTCCCTCCTATCGGATTTCTACCCATTGTTTCGTTTCATGGCTCTTCAAAATCGCTTCGACAATCTTCATGATGTTATGGCCGTCTTTGAACGTTGCATATTCGACGGCAGCCTTGCCGGGATTACGAACGTGATCATAAAATTCCAGGAACAGGTTTTTCAAGGCATCCGGCCACCCTTCCTGATGGCCGCCCGGGTAGTGGACAAAACGTCGGGACTCTTCCGAAAGCAAGGACGGATCCCGCATCAGCAGGCCGTTCGCCCCATCTCGTTTGCCGATCCACAACTCATTCGGCTTTTCCTGATCCCAGCTATAGGTCGTGTCCTTTGTCGAAATCTCGAAAAATAGCCGATTTTTTCTTCCGGCGCTCACTTGGGACACGGTGAAGGCTCCAGTCGCTCCGCCCTCAAAATGAACGAGTACATGGCCGGCATCCTCGGTGTCGATTTCCACTTCCTCATATTCCGAATGTTCCGCGGCGGCAAAGGTCTTCACTTCTTCCTTCGGTTTTTTCCTTTTCGGATGGATCGTTTGCAAATCCGCAAACACACGGACGATCTTATTCCCAAGGATATATTGAACGGTGTCGCACCAGTGGGAGCCGATGTCCGCAATGGCACGGGAAGGGCCGTTCAAACGTTTATCCAGCCGCCAGCTATAATCGGTGGGATAAAGGAGCCAATCTTGAACATAACCTCCGTGGACCAAATACACCTGTTTTTCCCCTTTCAAGCGGGATTTAACCTCCTGGACGAGTGGGTAGAACCGGTAGTTGAAACAGACCCCGTGGATCCGGTTGTTTTCCAATGCGATTTCATGGAGTTGGCGCGTTTCTTCACTCGTTATGGCCAACGGTTTTTCCGACAGGACATGTTTTCCCGATTCCAGTGCTCGTTTGTTGATCGGAAAATGGAGGGAGTTGGGGGTGCAATTATGGACGACTTCAATTTCTTCATTCTTTAGCATTTCTTCCACATCGTCATAAGCATAAGCAACCCCGAATTTTTCGGCCAACCCTTTGGCGCTAGAGAGCGACTGGGAGACGATGGCGGTGACTTCCACGTTCGGCACTCGCCGGAGCGCCTCCAAGTGGGAAGTGGCCGAAAATCCTGTTCCGACGATAGCTGTTTTGATCGTTCTCATTCCACAACCATCCCTTTTCAAATATGATTATATCCTTTCCTTCCTTTGCAGCAGCACAGCCGCGATGACGATGAACCCTTTGAATGCGTCCCGCAAAAAGGGGGGCACGCCGAACAGGTTCAGCAGATTGTTCATGACAGCGATGATCAGCATCCCGAAGACGGTGCCGACGATGGAACCCCTTCCGCCCATCATGCTCGTCCCTCCAACAACGGCCGCGGCAATCGCATCCATTTCCAATCCGCGGCCTGCGTTGGCGAAATCCATCGCTCCGATCCGAGACACTTGGATGGTCGATGCGAAGGCGACCAAAAGGCCCATTAGGGCATAAACATGAAACTTCACTTTGTTCACGTTAACCCCGGAAAGTTTCGCCGCCTTCTCATTGGAACCGACCGCGATGATTTGGCGGCCGAAGGTGGTCCGTTTCGAAACATAATGCAAAATGATGGCGATGATGGCCCAATAGATGATCGGCATGATCATAAAATTTCCGATTTGGAAACTGGCCAATTGCAAAAAATCGACCGGTACGGTGGGGTTATACCCTTGCATGAAGTGTTGAGTTACACTCCGAAACACCATCATCGTACCCAAGGTGGCGATGAAGGGAGGAGTCCTCCCCAACGTGACCAACAATCCGTTCGCCGCTCCGAGCAAGTAACCAAAAATCAGGACGATAATGATGGCGACAATGAAAGCCGGTGCGCCTGTAAGTCCGAATCCGGCCAAAATCCCCTTCGTTCCTGCGTCGATCAACATCATCAACATCGCGCCAATGGCGACTAACGTGGAACCGACAGCCAGGTCGATCCCCCCGGTCATAATGACGAGCGTCATCCCCAAAGCGATTATCCCGGTAGCCGCGTTATTCCGCAAAATATTGATCCAGTTGTTCAGCCATGCCTGGAACCATTCGCCGAACGAATCATAGTCGAATCCCAAAACCAGCGTCTGCAGGACGATCATAATGAGCAATGCAATGGCCGTACTGAACAAGGATTCCGAGTCCCATTTCTGTTTGAACCAACCGATAAATCCGATCTTTGATTTTGCGTTGCTATGCTCCATAATCGGCCTCCCTCTCCCTTACCTAATTCAATTGTCCGCCGGTTGCCAGCGTCATGATATTTTGTTCGGTCATTGTCTTTCCAGAAATTTCGCCCTGGATGACACCATGGTACATGACAATCGCCCTGTCGCAAACGCGGATAATTTCTTGGGCCTCCCCGGAAAGGACGATGATGGCGATGTTTTCCTGAGCCAGCTTCATGATGATGTCATATATATCTTCTTTCGCCCCCACGTCAACCCCCTGGGTGGGGTTGTCCAAAATCAGCAGTTTTGGTCCTGCGGAAAGCCATCGGGCCAAAATGACCTTTTGCTGATTCCCACCGGAAAGGCTGTTGATACTATTTGTATTTTTTTCCATTTTAATCTTCAAGGATTTTCGCTGATCATCGAACAACTCCTCATGCCTTTTGGAATCGATGATGCCCCATTTAGAAAATTTCGGCCAGGTTGCGATGGATGCGTTCTCGATGATATTCATGTCTTTGATAATCCCGTTTTCCTTTCGGTTGGGGGGTAAATAGCCGATCCCCAATTGGAGCGCGTGTCCGGGGCTTTTCACTTCGGTTTCTTTTCCATTGATAAAGATCTTGCCGGAAGTCGGACGAAAGACACCAAAGATCGTTTGGAACAGCTCGCTCCTCCCATCGCCGAGAAGGCCGGTCACCCCCAAAATTTCACCTGTGCGGACGGAAAAGTTGACGTCCCGGAACGCGTTTTGATAGGATAGACCTTCCACTCGGAGCACTTCATCTCCGACCCGTTTCTCCCTGGTGAGCGGCTCCGTCCGGACGTCATGCCCGACCATGAACCGGGCCAGATCTCTTGTCGTCACGTCCTTAATGTCCCCTTCGGCGACCAGCTTGCCGTCGCGGAGGACCAAGTAGCGCTGGCAAACCCGCATCACTTCGTTCAGTTTGTGGGAAATGAAAATGATTCCCACACCGTGTTCCTTCATTGTCAACATCATTTGGAAGACCCGATCGATTTCCTGTTCCGTAAGGGAAGACGTGGGCTCATCCATGATGATGATCGATGCGTTCATCATCATCGCCCGACAGATTTCGACAATTTGTTTATAAGAGGCATCCAGTTCCCGGACCATGGTTCGCGGATCCAAGTCAACGTTCATTTTTTTGAACATCTCTTCCGTTTCGCAGATCATCTGCTCCAAATCCAGGAATCCCCATTTCGATTTGATTTCCCTACCCAAGAACAAATTTTGATAGATGGGGAGATCGTTGATGAGGTTCAGCTCTTGGTGGATGAACGCAATACCCGCATCCTGAGATTGGGCCGGTGTGGCAAATTCCACTTCTTTGCCGTCCAAAAGGATTGTTCCGGCGTCCTTTTTCACTACTCCTCCCAAAATGTTCATCAGCGTCGATTTACCTGCTCCGTTTTCTCCCAACAGGGCGACGATTTCCCCGCCTTCGATTGAAATGGACACGTCCTTTAACACGTGATTGGAACCGAAGGATTTGTAAATATTTTTCATTTCCACTTTCAATGCCATCACTTCCATGCTTTTGTTAAAAGAGAGGGCTACAGCCAAGCCATAACCCCCTCTTCCTCAAACGAGAGATTCTTAGACTACGAGATTAATAAGGAGAATTTTCGTCCAGATAATTCTGATAGTTGGTTCGGTCGACGACTTCCGTCGGGATGACGATTTCTTTTTCCACTTCTTCGCCGTTCAACACTTTCACCGCCACATCAATGGCGTCTTTAACCATCGCAGGGCTATAGAGGGCGGATTGCAGCCAGATGTCTTCATTTTCCGGCATCATTTTGAAGTATTCTTGCATGCCGCCTCCACCGGTAATGACCTTGATATCGGTCCTTCCCGCCTCCCGTATGGCCTGCAAGACTCCGATGGACGTTTCGTCATCCATGGAAAAGACCGCATCGATATGGTCGACGCTCGTCAAAATGTCAGCCATATCCTTCAGCCCGTCTTCCCGGGTGAATTTGGTGGCGTAGGTCAACAGTTTCAAATCGGGTGCGATTTTGGAAACGGTGTCCAAAAAACCTTTTTTCCTCAATTCAGAAACCGAACCGGAAGAAGGCACTTCGAGGATGACGACCGTCCCTTCCTTTCCGATTTTATCGACGATGTACTTTGCGCCTTGCACGCCCATGCCATAGTTGTCTCCGGTAACCCGATACACGCCGTCGACGGCAATTTCGATATCGAAGTTCACCACTTTGATTCCTTCATTCAATGCCCGCTGAATGGGGGCCTCCATTCCTTCCCATTGGGGGAAAGCGACAATCGCTTCCGCACCCCAAGTGATCAGGTCGTCCAATTGGGATGTCATTTCTTCCGCGTTGTTAGATGTGTACATTTTGTACTCCACCTGATCCGACAATTCCTTGACGCGGTTTTCGGCGTGATAAGCCACGGCGGCCACCCATCCGTGGGTTACAGCCGGAGCGAGGATACCGATTTTGTGCTTGTCTTTTTTGTCACCGTCGTCTCCCGAATCTCCGCCCGATGTTTTCGACCCTCCTCCGCAAGCGGTCAAACCCGGTACAATTAACAACATCAATGCCAACAACAACCACAATGACTTTTTCACAAAAAAACCCCCTTTATTATTAATCAATCTATGGTAGTGTTTCATTGTTGACCGGTTGACAGCTTAAGCCAATAAGGAAAAACGGAACTGATCGTTCAGCAGGACCGACGCTGCACCGACAAGATGCTGGTCCCGCCCGAAAGAGCTGCCGTCAATAATGATTTCGTCGGAAAACACGTTCATAATCGACCGTCTGGTCAAACGGGTGACATGTTCCAATAAAGTCGGATTACCGGAAAAAAGGTCACCACCAAGAATGACGACTTGGGGATTAAACATATTGATCAAACTGACCAAACCTTTCGCCAAATACGCGGATATTTCCAACGCCACTTCTGTGGCGATCGCATCCTTCTGTCCCAAAGCGAATAAAAAATCTTCGATCGTGATCCGACTCCCGTCGGCGCCGCCCTTTTCACGGAGCAAGGACGGCCGCCCGTCGGCCAGTTTTTCCACGATCCGTCTTCTTGCAGCCGTCCAAGCAGCGTAATTTTCCAGACAGCCGGTGTTCCCGCATTCGCACGGCTCCCCTTCGGGGTCGATGCAAATATGGCCGAATTCTCCCGCTCCGCCCCCATGACCACAAAACAATTGCCCATTAGCGATGACCCCGGCTCCGACGCCATCACCGACGGTGACGTGAACAAGATGATCGGAATTTTTATAGGCACCGAAATTCTTTTCCGCTAACGCCATGGCATTGGCGTCATTATCCAACCACGTTTTCATCCCGAACCGTTCCTCTACGATATGGACAAGGGGAACATTCTTCCAATCCAGCTTAGAGTTATACCGGACGCTTCCCTTTTGCTGGTCGATGATGCCGGGGCAGCTGATGGAAATCCCGAGGCAACGCTCGAGATCCGATTCACGGGAAAGGAATCCATCGATGCATGAAATGACGAAACGGATGAAATCCCTTCCAATTCTGCCACCGGTGGAATAGCTTTCCTTTCGTTTGATTTCCGCATGCAAATTCATCCGTGCGATGGAAATGGATGAGATCTTAATGGAAACGGCAATCAAAAATTTGCTATCCGGTACGAATTGTAGAAGGATCGGCTTTCGGCCCCCTCTAGAAGTACCGCTACCGACTTCAGCCACCAATCCCTCCCGGATCATTTCGGTTACGGCCGTGGTGACGGTCGTCGGGCTGATATTGATCAACTTAGCGATCTCACTCCTGGATATGGGGCCTTCCCTCCGGATGATATTAAGAATAAGAAAGCGGTTCCATTCTTGGATAAACTTCAAATCCCCCGTTTTTGTGACTTTCATGCCCATCCCTTCGTCTCAACCGGAAGTCAATTTGTCGAAGCCCGTTAGTTTTTCCAATGAAAAAATTATCTTTATCCAGCTTCATTATAAGCGCTTACATTATGACTAGTCAATCATTTCATAAAATTTTCAAGAATTTCGATGGCGGCCAACACTTGTTCACTGCTGACCCGTTCCGAAGGAATCCCTTTTACCATGCAGTCGATAAAATGAGACAGTTCCCGGTAAAATATCCCGGTGGGGGGCAAGTTAATACCCGTGGGGATGAGCACATCCTCCTTCAAGTCAAATACTTTCGCTTCTCCTTCCGGCGGGAATAGCACGACCTTTTCCCCGTCGTATTCGATCAATCCATCTTCCAAATAAATCCGCCACCCCGCCCGGAAAGAGATACCGGCATTGTACCAAGCGGCTTCGGCCGTTACGTGCAACCCGTCGTATCCATATTGGATCCGGTACGCTTCTTTGTACGGCAATCCTTCTCGTCCGCAGCTTGTATAGGTGAAAGACTGAGGTTTGCCGAACAGACTGATGATTAAATCCAGATCATGGATATGCAAATCAAAGGGAATTAACCCGCTTTTTTCTTTGTCGAAAAGCCAGCTCTCGCTCGACCATTTCGGCGTGGCCGACAGCCTCCAGAAATAGCCGTCGAGCGGTTTTCCGTATTTCCCGCTTTCCACTGTTTCTCGGAGAATTTCCGTTTCTTTCGTGAATTGCAAGACATGACCCACAAACAAAAGCCGGTTTTTTTCCTCGGCCAATGCGTACATTTCTTCCGCATCTTTTTTCCGGAGGGCGATCGGTTTTTCCACGATGACATGCTTCTCAAGCTTCAAAGCTTCCATCACATGTTGTTTGTGAAGATACGTCGGCGTGCACACATCGACGCAGTCGATTCGTTCCTTTTCTGCCATTTCTTCAACAGAGGAATACGCAGTCAAGCCGAATTTTTTCGCCCGTTCTTTTCCCTCTTCCGTGTTGCAGACGGCGGCCACTACCCGGCAACCGTCGATATGACGGTAATTGTGGTAATGAACGGTTCCCATGCCGCCCAAACCGACGATCCCAATGTTGATCATGCCGTGATCGCCTCCTCCGTCAAAATTCCAAACCCAGTTTTTTCAAATATCGATAGGAATCACGGACCGCCTGGTCGACTTCGGCCAAGTCCTTGGCACCGTCCGTGGTGAATTCGATTTCGATGCTCAAGGGGCAATCGTTGCCCGACTTTTCCAATAAATCGATGATCGCAGAAAAATTAACCGTTCCTTTTCCGATGGCGGGGAAATTCCATTCGTTATGCGCTCCGGCTTTATCCTTCAAATGAATGTGGCCGATCTTGTCGACGCAGGCTTTCATATCTTCCAACACATCGACATTGCCATAATAGATGGCGTTGGCGGTGTCGTAATTGATCACGACCCTTGGGGAGTCCACCAGGTTGACGATCTCCATGATTTGTTTGCCGGTAGCGTGTTTTCCGTGGTTTTCCAATCCGAGCACCAAATCGTATTTTTCCAAGTATGGGACGATTTCTTTGATATGTTCCGCCACCTCGTCATCGCCAATTTCTGCCCGGTCTTTCAAATGGGCTTCCCCGATGGAGGAAATAATGTAATCGCATTCAAAAAAAGCCGCCAATTGGATATTCAGGATGAAATCCTCCAATCGTCCCCGATCCATCAAGTTGCAATGGCCGCTCATCGAAAAGGGGGTAATTCCGTAATCCTCCAATTCTTGTTTGATCTTGCACAGTTCGTCGAAACTCATCGTCGGAAAAACATGCTCCGTCCATCCTTTCGTAGCCGTCAACTCGATATAGCGGAATCCGGCATCCCGAGTGCCCCGGATCGCATCCCGCAAGGAGTACCCGTGATACGTGTTCGAGTTGACCGCAATGATCCGATGCATGCCCGTCGCTCCTTTCTTTTTATAGATCATTGGTATATTTCGACAATAAACTCTACAATCCTTCTATATGTTACAAAAAAGTCATATTTGTGCGAATAATGTCGTCCTTAATAGAGATTCCTATCAATAGGAGGGATAGCCCGAAATTTTCATATTTTTGGATTTCATGTTCCGAGAGACCCAAAGTTTGTCTTCCGCTCCTTCAGGATTCCGCGTCTCCGCGGACACCCTTGCATTAAACTGACTGATGCTTCTGCCATCGCGACTCAGGACTTTCACCCTATAGCGAAGCGTGCTGTCACAAACACAAAAAACGGTCCAGCAAACAGCTGAACCGTCTTCTTCCGCGGATCCCGGCGCGGGGATCCGTTATTGCAGCACATGGGCATAATGTTCGCGGACAATCGAGGCGCAACGGCGGCACAGGGTCGGATGTTCTTCGTCGGTGCCCACGTCCGTCGTGACCATCCAGCAGCGCTGGCAAGTTTCCCCGTCCGCTTTGGATACGGCGATGGCCAATCGATCCGTTTGATAAACCCCGTCCGGCGCTTCTTCCAGGCTCCCTGCGATTTCGAACTTGGAGACGATGAAAATTTGCCCGAGATTTTCCCGGAAGGAATCCAGGAACTGCCGGATTTCCGGGGTCACATACATGGAGACCTTCGCCTCCAGCGATTTCCCGATCCGTTTTTCGTTCCTGGCCAGCTCCAGCGCCTTCAACACATGATCCCGCAATTTCATGAAACGGTCCCATTTTTGCAAAATTTTCTCTTCATCTTCGAAGGTTCGGGCCTCCGGAAAATCGGTCAATTGGACGCTTTCCTCTTTTACGCCGGGAATGTATCCCCACACTTCCTCGGCGGTATGGACCAGGATCGGCGCCAACAGTTTGACCGTCGCCGTCAAACATTCGTAGATGACCGTCTGCATGGCGCGGCGGGCCGGGCTGTTCATTTCTTCGATGTACAGCACGTCCTTGGCGAAATCCAAGTAGAAGGCGCTCAAATCGACCGTCATGAATTTATTGATCTCATGATAAATGTCGGAGAAGTTGTAATTGTCGTAACAGCTTCGGATCGTCCTGATCAGCCGGTTTAATTTGACGAGCATATACCGGTCGACTTCCCGGAGCCGCTCATAGGGCACGGCGTCTTTTTCCGGATCGAAATCGGCCAAATTGCCGAGCATGAACCGGAACGTGTTCCGGATTTTCCGGTAGACTTCGGACACCTGTTTGAAATTGTCCATAAACACCTTGACGTCGGCCGTATAATCCACCGAGGATACCCAGAGCCGGAGCACATCCGCGCCGAATTGCCTGGTGATTTCTTCCGGGGAGATGACGTTCCCGAGGGATTTGGACATCTTCCGCCCTTCCCCGTCGACGGTGAAACCGTTGCTTAAGACGGCCCGGTAGGGCGCGTGGCCCAAAACGGCGACGCTGGTGATCAGGCTGGAATTAAACCAGCCCCGGTATTGGTCGGATCCTTCCAGGTACACATCCGCCGGATGGTGCAGCTCCTCCCTTGTTTTCAACACGGCGTAATGGGAAGAGCCGGAGTCGAACCAGACATCCATGATATCCTTCTCTTTCCGGAAGATGCCGTTGGGGCTTCCCGGATGTTCGAAGCCTTCCGGCAGCAGGTCCTTGGCGTCCCATTCAAACCAAATGTTGGATCCGTGGCGTTCAAACAGTTGAGCCACATGCTCGATCGTCTCGTCGGTAATGATCGCTTCCCCGTTTTCGGCGTAGAAGACGGGGATCGGCACCCCCCATAGGCGTTGGCGGGAAATGCACCAGTCGCCCCGGTCGCGGATCATGTTATAGAGCCTGGTTTCCCCCCATTTGGTGTACCACCGGACATTTTGGATTTCCTTCAGCAGCTGTTCCCGGATCGGGTCAATGGAAGCGAACCATTGCATCGTCGCCCGGAAAATGACCGGTTTTTTCGTGCGCCAGTCGTGGGGGTAGGAGTGGGTGATGAAACCGAGCTTCAAAAGGGCGCCCGCTTCCTCCAGTTTTTTCGTCACCGCTTTATTCGCCTCGTCGTAAAACAAGCCTTCAAAGCCCGGCGCCTCTTTCGTGAAATACCCCCGGTCGTCGATGGGGCTCAAGACCCCGAGCCCGTATTTTTGCCCGACATAGAAGTCTTCTTCCCCGTGGCCGGGCGCGGTGTGAACGCAGCCGGTACCCGAATCCTTCGTCACGTGTTCCCCGAGGACGACGAGGGAATCCCGGTCATAGAAAGGATGTTTGGCCACCACATATTCCAATTGTTCCCCCCGGACGGTTTTCACCCGTTCGTAAGTTTCCCATTCCAGCTCCCGGGCCACGTCCTGGAGAAGGTCTTCTGCGAGGAGGTACTTCTCCCCTTTTACCTCCACGACCGCATAGGCGAATTCCGGATGGACGGCGATCCCCAGGTTGGCCGGGATCGTCCAGGGCGTCGTCGTCCAGATCATGATCTTCGTTCCTTCCTCCAGAACCCCTTTCCCGTCCTTGACGGCAAAGGCGACATAGATGGATGGCGAACGTTTGTCCTTATATTCGATCTCCGCTTCCGCCAAGGCCGATTCGGAGGAGGGGGACCAATAGACGGGCTTTAACCCTTTGTAAATATATCCCTTTTTCGCCATTTCGCCGAAGACCCGGATCTGCTGGGCCTCATACTTCGGGTCGAGGGTCAGGTAGGGGCGGTCCCAATCGCCCCTGACGCCCAGCCGTTTGAATTGCCGGCGCTGGTTATCCACCTGCTCCAAGGCGTACTTCTCGCACAGCTTCCGGAATTCGGTCGCGGACATCCCTTTCCGGTCGACCCCTTTATTGACCAAAACCTGCTCGATGGGCAGCCCGTGGGTGTCCCAGCCGGGCACATAAGGGGCGTCATAGCCCGACATGGATTTCGAACGGACGATAAAGTCCTTCAAGATTTTATTCAACGCATGGCCCATGTGGATATCGCCGTTGGCGTAAGGGGGGCCGTCGTGCAGAACGAATTTTTTCCGGCCCTTCGTCCGGGCCTGAACCTTTTCGTAGATCCTCATAGTTTCCCATTTTTCCTGGATTTCCGGCTCCTTCTTCGGCAGATTGGCCTTCATCGGGAAATCCGTTTTCGGCATCAGCAGCGTCTTTTTATAATCCAACGCGAACTCTCCTTTCCAACAGCCTTTTCTTCCATCTTTCCATACGAAAGGAACGGTTAAACTTCGGAAAAACAGCTTCCGCAAACGCGTGCGGAATCGCATTTTGCGGTCCGCCGGCAGGGAGGCCTTTTGCCAACCCGGGCGAAATCCCCGATCGGGGGGCGAATAAAAAAACCTTCTCTCCCTGCTTGGGACGAGAAGGTTCCCGCGGTACCACCCAAATAGACATGAAATGTCCACTCTGATTTCGTAACGTGAAATGGACGCCTCCGCCTACTTGGGTTTTCCCGTTCAGCGGGGAACTCGAGGGTGATTTTCCAATTTCCTTTTTAATCAGGCTCCCACCATCCCTGACTCGCTTGGTAAAAAGGGAAATTGTACTCGTCCCTCTCATCGTTTTTCGCCTTATGCTGTTTTTCGCCCTTTGCTTTCGGATTATATTGTATTATAAGAAATGGCCTTCACCTTCGTCAAGTGGCGGAGAAACCATCTTCAACCTTTCGCGTAAAGGTCTTCCTTGTCCTCATCCAACGATTTCAATTCGGTCGCGTCCGTATCGTATTCCATTAGCTTGTCCCAATCTTCGGAGTTGATCATGTCCAGCTGGGCTTCGATCAACATTTTGAACCGGTTGCGGAACACCTTCGACTGCTTTTTCAGCTCCTCGATTTCCAGGGCGATCTTCCTCGCCTTCGACAAGGCTTCGTTGACGATCCGGTCCGCGTTTTTCTCCGCCTCCCGGATGATCAATTTCGCCTCTTTCTGGGCGTTCTGTTTCACTTCTTCGGCGGTTTCTTGGGCGATGATGATGGATTTGTTCAGCGTCTCTTCGATATGGGTGAAATGGGCGAGCCTTTCTTCCAGCTGCTTGACCTTGTCTTCCAGTTCCTTCTTTTCGCGGATGATCATTTCGTAATCTTTGATCACCTGATCCAAAAACTCATTGACTTCGTCTTCGTCATAACCGCGGAAACCGCGGGAAAAAACTTTGTTATGTATGTCGATCGGCATTAACGGCATCCTTGCCACCTCCAGTTCTCATTCCCTGTAATGGTTAGTTTTTCGACAAAAGCGGGGAATATCCTTCTTTTTTTCGCATCATTTTTGCTTTCCGATCAATAAACGCCATTTTTCCTTTTTCGTTTTCGCGGAGCCGAGGATTTTGATCCTGCCGAAGCCCCGCACGGAAATGACATCCCCTTCCCGCAAGGGATAATCGCAGTCCTCGGTCTGCTTCCAATTGACCTTCACCAGGCCTTGCCGGATCATCTGCTGGACCTTTTGCCTCGCCAGGTTGACGGAAGCGGACAAGACCGCATCGAGCCTCAAGGAAGAACTTACAACGGAAGATTCCTTCCAGGTTTCCCGGGGAGGCATCGCCTTTTCCAAAGGGATTTCGGCGACGTTAACCCCGGTGTTGCCGACTTTATCCAAATGGAACGTGAAGTAGGAAGCCAGCTCTTTGGCGGCGAAAAATTGAACCCGGTCCGCCGCCACGATGATGTCGCCGATCTTGCTTCTTTTTACGCCCGATCCCATGATCGCGCCCAGCACGTCCCGGTGTGTCAAGGAAGAAAATTTCGGCACGGCGAATTCCAGCAGCGCGATCTGGAAATCCTCCGGTTCCGGAACAAAATATTCCGGGAAGATGAGGGCCCGCTTCCTTTCGTTGCCGGGGCCGCCGCCGAACAGCTCCCAGCCGATTCCTTTCCCGAGGACGGCCGACAAAATATGCTGCTCCCGCGGATCGAGAAAATCGGTCAGTTTGGGGGCATAGCTGTCCTCCACGGCCATTTTCCAGTCCAAAACCTGATCGATGAAGACTTTCTCTTCCGGGCGGAAATGCTGATACAAAGACATGGCGATAAACCGGATCCCCTTTGTCTGGTCAGAACCAGAATTTTATGGTTTGCAAGCCGTGCATGGCCAGCTGCAAGACGATGAGCGCAAAAATCGGAGAGATGTCCACGAAACCAAGGGGCGGTATGAAACGGCGGAACGGTTCCAGATAGGGTTCGCAAATATTTGCCAGCATCTGCCCCAGCTGGGTTTCGCGGGCGTTGGGGACCCAGGACATGAAAATATAGATGATCAGCAGATAAAAATAGAGGGTAAACAATTTCGCGATGATATCGATTATGAGATCCATCCGTCTTATTACAACCCCTTGTGAAGATTTTCGTCATGAACCAGGTAATCGGAAACGTTCCCGGAGATTTCGACATTTTCCGGCGCGCAGATAAAGATATGGTCCCCGATCCGCTGGATGTCGCCGCCGATGGCGTAGACCGTGCCGCTCAAAAAATCGACGACGCGCCGGGCTTGGTCATGATCCAGCCGCTGCAAGTTGACGACGACCGCCCTTCGGTTTTTCAAATGGTCGGCAATATGCTGGGCCTCCGCATACATCCGCGGTTCGAAAAGGATGAGCTTCGCCGTCTTTTGGACGCTTTGGAGATTGACGACGTTTTTCCTTTCGTTCCGCGGCGGTTTCGCCGGAAGCTGTTCGTATTCGGCCTCCAGCTCATCTTCTAGAAATTCTTCATCAAGGGAAAAAAACGATTTGATTTTCGATTTGATGCTCATCGTCTCACTCCTTTATTTTCCCCGACCAGGAGGGTGCCGATGCGGACGAAGGTCGCCCCTTCTTCCACGGCGATTTCAAAATCGTTGGACATCCCCATGGACAATTCCTTGCATGGGGCGAAAGGATAGGATTGCCGTTGGACGGTTTCCTGCAGCTTCTTCAGCCTGCGGAACACCGAACGGATCAGCCCCCTGTCCTCCGTATAGGGTGCGATCGTCATCAAACCTTCTACTTTTATATTCGGATATTGTGCCAACTTTTCAATAAAGGGCAAGGTTTCCTCTTCAAGGATGCCGTGTTTTGTCGATTCTTTGGAAATGTTGACCTGAACGAAACAAGGCACCGGCCTTTTGGCCCGCTTATCGATTTCCCGGGCCAGGCTCAGCCGGTCGAGGGAATGGATATAGTCCGCGTAATCGATGATGTCTTTCACTTTTCTTGACTGCAGCGTGCCGATGAAGTGCCACGCGGCTTCTTTTCCGATGGCGGCGTATTTATGTAAAAATTCGTTGGAGCGGTTTTCTCCCAAATGCGTGATGCCGTTTTGCAGGAGCTCCCTGGCCGTCTCCACCGTCGCGGTCTTCGTCACCGCCACGATCCGGACGTCGCCGGGTTTTCTCCCGGCCCGTTCGAGGGCCCTTTCGATCCGTTCTTTGACAAGCGCTACATTTTCCGCGACAGCCACTTATCTTGTTTGCCTCCTTGGAAGCCGTTGATATCCTGTTCTTCTTTTCAGTTTACCATATTGTCCGATTTTTCGGCACTAGAATTTTTCATTTTTCTATATCTTCCGTTTCCCCCCGTCGTTCAATCTGACAAACAAAACATCCTCGCCGATTTTGAGGATCCCCGACCATGGGATGACGTACTCCTCCTTCCCGTCCTTCCGGTTCCGCAAGGAAAACCGCTTCCTGACGATGAGGCTTTTAATTTTCCCCGATTCCGGTTCGATGTCCAAATCGACGACCACCCCGAGCCGTCTCCCGTCCGTCATGTTAATGATCTCTTTCGCCTGCAATTGGAAAAAATACATAGGATCACCGTAAAAGGTTTTTACCTAAACTATATGTAAAAGAGGGAAAAATAAGACGCCGGCCCGCCGCCGAAATGGATGGGCTTTGCCTTCCCTTCCGGGAAAATCCCGAAAATTCCCGGTTCACGCCCTTGACGGAAGGCGGGCACTTCGGCTCCATAAACTTGCCTTACCCTTTCCGAGCCGGGCGGAAGGGCGCAAAAAGGACTCAAGCCCAATGCCGGCGCCGCCGGGACAAAAGAGGCCGCAGGAAAAACAAAATATGAAGGGGCTTCATCATGCGGCGCAGGAAGCAGTCCCCTCATCCAAAAGGGCAGCCCCTTTCCATCCGCTCCCGGTCTCCGCGGTTCAGGAATGGACCGGCGAGCAAAACGTCCCCAAGACCCTGTCAGTCCCTCCCTTGCGGCACGGCCGGGAGCAGGGCACATAAAAAAGCCTCAGAAAGTCACGCCGCATGACTTTTGGGGCTTTCGGACAACGGTGAACCCATCAAAGGCTCCCTTCATTGGATGTTTTTTTCCATGTTTTTGATCGCCGCCTTCTCCAAACGGGAGACCTGGGCTTGGGAGATCCCGATTTCATCCGCCACTTCCATCTGCGTTTTTCCTTGGTAAAAACGTTTGTGCAAAATCATCTTTTCCCTTTCGTTTAAGCGGCGTATCCCCTCTTTAATGGCGATTTCTTCAATCCAGGAGACGTCGCTGTTTTTTTCGTCGCTGATCTGGTCCATGACGTAAATCGGGTCCCCTCCGTCGTTGTAGATCGGCTCGAACAGGGAAACCGGGTCCTGGATCGCATCGAGGGCAAAGACCACATCCTCGTGCCGGATGCCCAGTTCCCGCCCGATGTCTTCAGCCGTCGGCTCCTTCGCCGTTTCCGACATCAGCTTTTCCCGGACCTGCAGCGATTTGTAAGCGATATCCCTCAAGGAACGGGAAACCCGGATCGGATGGTTGTCCCGCAAATAACGCCTGATCTCGCCGATGATCATCGGCACCGCATAGGTGGAAAATTTGACTTCCTGGGAAAGATCAAAATTGTCGATGGATTTGATGAGGCCGATACAGCCGACCTGGAAGAGATCGTCGACAAATTCGTCCCGGTTGGAAAACCTTTGGATGACGCTTAAAACGAGGCGCAAATTGCCGTTTACCAATTTCTCCCGCGCCGACAGGTCGCCGGCGTGCATCTTTTGAAACAGCTCCCTCATTTCCTCGTTGGTCAATACGGGAAGTTTGGAAGTGTCCACTCCGCAGATTTCCACTTTGTTGCGCATAAAATTCCCTCCCCAAGGAGTGCTGTACAACGTTCAGTATCTCCTCGGGAGGGAAAAATATGCACCGGAAAAATGGAAGGAATTTCCTTATTTCGGATCGGAGCGGGAGGAAACCGCTCAAATCATCTTTTCAAATTCTTTCCGCAGCCGTTTGAAAATTTTTTTCTCGAGGCGGGAAATATAGGATTGGGAAATGCCCAAAAGATCCGCCACGTCCTTCTGGGTTTTTTCCTTTCCGTCGCCGAGCCCGAAACGGAGTTCCATGATCTGTTTTTCCCGGTCCGGCAACGTTTCCAGGGCCTTGTTCAAAAGCTTCTTGTCCACGTTGGCCTCCAAATTTTTGGTGATCATATTGTCCTCCGTCCCCAGCACGTCCGACAGGAGCAGTTCGTTGCCGTCCCAATCGATGTTCAAAGGCTCGTCGAAGGAAACTTCCGCCCGGATTTTATTGTTCCTCCGCAAATACATCAAAATCTCGTTTTCGATGCAGCGCGAGGCGTAGGTGGCCAATTTGATCTTCTTTTGCGGGTTGAAGGTGTTCACCGCCTTGATCAGGCCGATCGTTCCGATGCTGATCAGGTCCTCGATATGGATGCCGGTGTTTTCGAATTTTCTCGCGATATAAACGACGAGGCGCAGGTTCCGTTCGATCAGCATCGACCGGGCCGTTTCGTCCCCCTCGGGCAGTTTTTGGATCAGAATTTCTTCCTCTTCCTTCGTCAGCGGCGGGGGCAGCGCCTCGCTTCCGCCTATGTAATAGATTTCGTCCGTTTTCAAACCGATTTTTCGCAAAAATTTGTACCAATAAAAGGAAAATAGAAACCGCCACTTTTTCATGTTCGGACCCCTTTCCAACAATCATTCTTCAACGGGATTCATTACGGAAGCTGGCGAATGCCGCGAAACATTCCTTTTCATGGCCTCGTCGGCCATTTTCGGGTGGACCAGACAGTCAAACTTCCCGTCCTTCGCCAAGTTTTGCGGGACAAAAGCAGCGATGGCGTTTGCCGTCTGAAAGCTCTTTCCATCCAGGATCAATGTGATCCCGTCCGGTTTAACGCCGAGGAGCCAGCGTTCTTCTTGTCCGACAACCCGGTAAGGGATGATGGCGATCCTTTCCAACCATTCCTCGGGAAGGGCCGTTTCGCCGCGGAAGAAACCGTCCGGATTTGCAAGGACAGACAGCAGCGGTCCGGGGATGGCGGATTTGCATTTTTCCAGGGAGATGATCATGACCGGCCGTTTGGTAATCGGCTCATACAATTGGTTCCCGCTGTCGATCAGGCCGGTCAGGGCCAGCGAAACCGGTCCGAGCTCGACCGTCACGGGCACGAGCTGCCGGTAGTTGATCGTCATCGCTTCAAAACGGCGGATCGAAGACCGGGAGAAACGGAGGACAAGCGGGAAACCGATCAATACGTACAGCCAGCTGACCGGATCACCGCCGCCCCGGACGTTGGCCAAAAAAAGCGGCTCATCCAAGCGGTAATCGAAGCGAAGCAAGTAATGGACAGCGAGCAAAGCACCTCCTGAAACAAAGGCGGTCAAGTAAAAAAATCCCACGTTCGTCAAAAAGTAGGACAGCTTCCGGTACCCGAACGCCAGCAAAACCATGGTGAAGGAAAGGAGGATCTTCATCGGGGGGGAGGCGAAAACATGCCAAGGGAGAAACGGCGAAAAGATGGCGAGCGAACCGACGAAACCGGCGAGAACGATCCGTTTTAGGACGAGCTCCCTCTTCAGCAAAAAACCGGTAGCATATAAAAGAAAGCTGTCAAACAAAAAATTGAGCAGCCAAATCAAATCGATATAAAGCTTCATTGCCGCCACCTTTTCTCAAGGTTTTCGGGGATGCCTTCCGCGACCGCCTGATTATTAAACAAGTATAGTATGATTCATATTAAAATGGTGTCACTTTATGTCTCGGAAAATGAAAATCTTTCATCCGAAATTTTCAACTTTTGTCAATTCGCCCGAAAATTCCCCGGGAACATTCGAAGATCCGTCCCCATCCGCCCAGGGAAAGACGGGCATAAAAAAACACCGGCATTTTTGTCCGGTGTTGTCGGTGTTTATGTCATTCATGAACCGTTTACGACCTGCGGTTCCGTTTCCGCAGGAAAGTGGGAATATCCAGCGTATCTTCCTGGAAATGAACCGTTTCCCGCTCCCTTTCCTGCACCACGGGTTCCCGTCTCCCGTCGTTTTTGGCCTGGGCATTCGTTTTGACCGGGCCGGAATAACGGCTGGAACGGGATTGGTTCTCTTCGTTGAACCCGGTCGCGATCACGGTTACGATGATATCATCTTTCAAGTTTTCATTGATCACGGAACCGAAAATCATGTTCACGTCCTGGTCGGATGCGGTGGCGACAATGTCCGCGGCTTCCTGCACTTCAAAGAGGCTCAAATTGGCGCCTCCCGTAATGTTCATTAAGACGCCTTTCGCCCCTTCGATGGAAGTTTCCAGCAAAGGACTTGAGATCGCTTTTTTCGCCGCTTCCTGGGCGCGGTTTTCCCCGGAGGCGATGCCGATGCCCATCAGCGCGGAACCTTTATTGGACATGATCGTTTTCACGTCGGCGAAATCGAGGTTGATCAGCCCCGGAACGGCGATGAGATCGGAAATCCCTTGCACCCCTTGGCGGAGCACATTGTCCGCTTCGCGGAAGGCTTCGGTGATCGGGGTGTTTTTATCCACGATTTCAAACAGCCGGTCGTTGGGAATGACGATCAACGTATCGACGGCTTCTTTCATGGCGTTAATCCCGCTCGCCGCCTGAATGGCCCGTTTCCGCCCTTCAAAGGTAAAGGGCCGGGTGACCACCCCTACCGTCAATGCCCCCAATTCCCGGGCGATTTGGGCGATGACCGGGGCCGCACCGGTTCCGGTGCCGCCGCCCATGCCGGCGGTCACGAACACCATGTCCGCGCCTTTAATGGCTTCTTCGATTTGCTCCTTGCTTTCTTCCGCGGCTTTTCTGCCGATTTCCGGGTTGGCGCCGGCACCCAGTCCTCTCGTCAATTTGGCGCCGATCTGCATTTTTATTTCCGCCTTCGACAGGTTCAAAGCTTGCGCATCCGTATTCACGGCGATAAATTCCACGCCTTTTAATCCGTGTTCGATCATCCGGTTGACCGCGTTGTTTCCGCCACCGCCGACGCCGATCACTTTGATCGTCGCTAATTGATCCACATAAGTCTCAAAGTCCAGCATGTGAAATCCTCCTAAGTCCTTTTTCGTTACAAGGAATGATTATTCGAAGAAAGAGCCAAAGAATTGTTTCATCCTGGCGGAAAAGCTCGGCGAAACATTTTCTTTCGCCCTCGCGTGAGATTTCGCTGTCCGCTTTTCTTTCGATTCCATTGGCAAAACGGAATCCGTCAGCAGCTTCCCTTGCATTTTGGCGGATTTGTAAGCATATTTTATAATACCGACGGCCGTCGTATATTGGGGTTCCCTCACGCCAATATAATCGGGAATGGCGATGCGGACCCGGTTTTGGAAAACGGACTGGGCCAGCTCCAAAATCCCGTCGATATTGGCGGTTCCCCCCGTCAACACGTAGCCGCCGGGAACATCCTTGACGCCCATCTTCCGCAATTCGTCCTGCACCAAAAAAAACGTTTCTTCCAAACGGGCTTCGATAATTTCCGCGATATCCATCTGGGTCGTCTGCTGCTGCTGATTGCTGCCGATGACCGGATAGGAAAATTGCACATCCGCCGATGCCAATTCATAAAAGGCGTGCCCGTACTTCACTTTGATCTGCTCCGCCGCTTCCGTCGTCGTGCGCAGGACGATGGAAAGATCCTTGGTGATATTGTCGCCGCCGATCGGAAGCAGGCTTGTTCCTTGCAAATAGCCGTCTTCAAAATAGGAAATGCTCGTCGAACCGCCGCCGATGTCGACGAGGACGGAGCCCAGGTTTTTTTCATCCTGGGAGATGGCGATCTCGCCGGAGGCAAGCGGCTGAAGGACGATATCGACGATTTCGAGGCCCGCCTTTTCCACGCTGCGGAGTATGTTCAATAGGACCGTCTTTGATCCCGTAACGAGAAGGCCTTCCATTTCGAGCCGGACTCCGATCATTCCGCGGGGATCGTGGATGTCGGTGCGCGAATCGACGATGAATTGTTTTTGGATGACGTTGATGATCTCCCTCTCCGGAGGGATGGAAATCACTTGGGCGGCATCGATGACCCGCAGCACGTCCTCGTTGGTTATTTCCCGGTTTTCCCCGGAAACGGCGACGACGCCGTGGCAATCGATGAGGGAAATATGATGGCAGGGGATGCCGACAATGACTTTGCGGATTTCCATTCCGACCATCCGTTCCGCCTGCTCGACGGCCCGTCTGATCGACTGGACGGTATGATCTATATCAACAATGGAGCCCTTTTTTAACCCTTCGGACTTCACATTGCCAACCCCGATTATGTTTAACGAGTCGTTGGACATCTCCCCGATAATCATCTTAACCGTGGACGTTCCGATGTCCAGACTGACGAAAATCCCATTGCTGTTCATCGAGTGGCACCTCCTTCGTGGATTTGAAACAGCCGCATCGGCCCGTTTCCCCATTAAAGAATAGTTCGCCTTTATTCGTCCTTTTCCTTTTTATTTCGTCATAATTTTATTTTTTTTTTACGGAGACGGACCATTTGGATATCAGGATTCTCCGGATGACGGCGATGTTCTGGAACAGCCGGACGCCGAAGGCGAAGATGGCCGCCAGATACAGGTCGACCCCGAGATGGACGCCGAGAAAAGCCAGGCCGATGGCGAGGAGAATGTTGAAAAAAAATCCGGAGACAAAGATTTTTTCGTCGTAAACGTTCTGCAATTGGGCCCGAATGCCCCCGATCAAGGTATCGAAGGCCGCCAAAACCGCGATCGACAGGTAATTGGCGTACTCTTCGGGTATCCGGATGTCCGTCAGCAGCCCCAAAGCGATGCCGATGGCCAAGCCGAGGATCGGAAGCCACATCTTTATCGCTCCCCTTCTTCCTTTATCGTTTCCGCGCCGAACCGGATGGGGTTGGTGTAGGCCGGGATTTCGATCATTTCCTTCGGTTCGGAAAAGGTCACTTCCAAATTGTCGATGAAAAATTCATCCGGGATCGTGGAGATTTGCATCCTGCTGTACAGCTTTTCCGCCCCTTTCTCGTCCTCCGCGAGCACCTTGATCTCGATCGGAAAACGGCGGAGGGGATAGCCGTCGATCTTCGTTTCCCCCTGGATTTCCCGGATCGTCGTGGAATTGACCACCCGCTGCCCGGCGATGGCGATGTCCTTGGCGCCGTACATATTCAATTCATTGATCAGCCTGCGCAACACTTCCGGGGTGACTTGCACATCGGCGGGCATATCATCCGGTATGTAATCGACCGGCTTCAGCGTGATGATGATGCCCGGTCCTTTTTTTTCCGTCAGCCCGGCTTCCTCCCGCAGTTCCCGGAGGGTTTCTTCCAGGGCCTTCTGCTTTCCGTACTCTTCATCCGTTTGGTAGGCCGCCAAAAGTTCTTCCTGCTTCCGGATCTCCTGATGCAGCTTCGCCTCCAATTCCTTCGCCTTCAAATAATCCTCCCTGATTTCCCACATATCCCTCGTGTCCCTGGTTTCATTTTCCTTGGTCGATTGGAACTGGACGGCCAGCATGAACCCGATCAAAAGGGAGATCAGCGTAAAATTGATCTTGTCCCGATTTTTCATGATTTCACCTGATTTCCCGCGGTTGTCATGAAGGATGATCGCCGAGGATCGGTTCCATTTCCACGGAATTGCTTTTTTCAATCTTGACCACGATGTTTTCGCTGACCAGTTGATCCTTTACGCCTCCCCTCATGTTCAGCGCCTTTTCCAGCACGTCGGGATCGCCGAGGGCGGTGATCACAAAGGGGGCGGGGAACTGTTTGCCGTCCACCGTGATGACGGGGCCGTTGCACACGATGTAGGAACGGCGGGTCAGCCGTTGGCCGTTTATCGCAACCGCGTAGGCGCCGGAAAGGTACAATTCGTTCACCACTTTAAAAATATGGTGTTCATGGACGATGTAATTGTTGACATCCCCTTCATAGGGATACTTTCCGTCATCCAGGGTAACGATGAGCCCTTTTCCCGAGACTTTCACCTTGCCCAGGTATCTGCGGAGCTGTTCCGCTTCTTCCGCCATCCCGGACAGCACCTTTTCCTCATCGGCCAGCTTTTTTTCGAACTGCAAAACTTCGTTTTGTTTTTTATGTAATTCTTCCGCCAATTCCCGGTTTTTTTTCTCCTCTGCGATCAGTTCATTCCGCAGTTCGACGGTTTTTTTCCACTGGCTGTCCGTCAAAGGCGCGGCCTTTTCTTCCCTTTGGGTGAGCTGGTACGAGTAGGCCACCAGAAATCCAAGGACCAGACAGACGAGGGAAAAAATGACCCGGTTAGTTTTCACCTGTCTCGCCATCCTCCCCGCTCGATCCCCCATGATAGGGCTGGAAAAACAACCCAACCTCCAAATCGATGACGCCTTTTACTTTCGGATCGATTTGTTTCACAAGGTCGGGGTAATAATTCATCTTTTCCGCCAACGTCCGCAGCGTCCCGTGCACTTCATAGCTGTCGTTCATATACAGGACGACCCGGTTGGCGTCGGTTTCCTTGGGGGCGTAAATCATCTCTGAAATGGAATTGCGGATCTCCGGCCGGATCTTCTTCAGCTGGCCGGCGGCGGATTTCAGCCGCTTCTCCGACCCGTCGAAACCGGATAAAACCGGGCCGTCGATGCCTTCCGTATTGGCGGACAGCCCGCCGTTTTCCAGCAGGGAATAGAAACGGTTTCCGCTTTTGACCAAAGCGATTCTCTCGTATTCTTTCACATGAATAAAAAGGCGGTTGGGATATTTCAGACGGATCGAAACGCTTTTGATTTCCGGAATGGATTGGAGCGCATCCCTGATCTTTTTTTTCTGCAGCGTCCAAATCAAATCTTTGTCCGTGATCCCGCTCTTTTCGATGACCGTTTCCTCGGACACCGCTTCCTGGCCGGTAACGGTAATCTGTCCCACCCGGCTCAACGGGGAATAAAAATAGGCGACAACCAGGAGGAGAAGAAAAAAAAGGACGATAAACATCAGGATTTTGCGGTTCGTTTTCTTTCTTCGCTGCTGCTTTAATTTCGGTATGCGGTCCTCGATCGAAACAACTTTACCCGCCAATGAATCCACCTCGCTGGGCACCGTGCGGCCCTGCTAACGCCGTGCGTGAACGGAAGCATAATAAAGAAAAATAAACGGCCGATTTTGCCGATTGCGTTACAGCAAGATCCCGATTCTATGTTTCATATTATTATAATAGCACAGGCGCACGGGTTAGAAACCATGGAAAATATACGATTTTCTTTCGATTTTCTACCAATCCGCCCAAAAGGGAAAAAGCTTGTCTAAATATCACGATTTCTTTTTCCCGGATGCGGATCGGACCATCTCTTCCGCCAGCCGGTACATCCTCCGGGCGGCGTCCCCGATCCCTAGCGATTTGGACGCCTTCTTCATTTCTTCCAGCCTGTTTTCGTCAAATAAGATTTTGTCGATTTCTTCCGCCAGTTTGCCGCCGTCGAGCTCCCTCTCCAGAATGACTCTGGCCGCGCCCTTTTCCTGAAGCATCATGGCGTTCTTTTCCTGATGGTTGTTCGTCACGTAGGGGCTCGGGATCAGGATGGCCGGCAATCCCAATGAAGTGATTTCCGCAATGGTCGTCGCTCCGGCCCGGGAAACGACGAGATCGGCCCCGGACAATATTTCCTGCATCTCGTGAAGGAAAGGCTTGACGAAAACGTTCTTCGGTCCGCCGGCGGCCGCATAATGTTGATAGACCGCATCAAAATGGACTTCGCCGGTCACGTATAAAATTTGGTAATCCTTTTCGGCAAAGCGGGGAAGGGCCTGAAGGACGGCTTCATTGATGGGCCTTGCCCCCCGGCTTCCGGCAAAAATGAGGACGGTCTTTTTGTCCGGCGCCAGGCCGAGTTTTTCCAAGCCCTTCTTCCCGTCGAAGCCGAGCACTTCCGTCGCCCGGGGATTCCCCGTCAAGACCGTCTTTTCCTCCGGAAAATACCGGGCCGATTGGGCAAAGGATATGGCAATTTTATCCACATAACGGCTCAAGAACTTGTTGGTCAGCCCGGGGACGCTGTTTTGTTCGTGGATCATCGTGGGAATGCCCAGCCGGTGGGCGGCATAGACCACCGGTCCGCAGACGTAGCCCCCCGTGCCGATCACGATGTCGGGCCGGAACCGTTTCAAAAGCGCTTTGCTTCTTCTTACCCCGCGAAGAAATTGGATCGCGGTTTTCACGTTGTCGGGGGAGAGTTTCCGCTTGAAACCGGATATCTCGATCGTCTCGAACGGGATGTTTTCTTTCCCGACGATGGATTTTTCCAGGCCTTTTTCCGTTCCGATATACAGGAACTCCGCATTCGGGTCGGCTTCCCTCACCGTCTTCATGAAAGCCAATGCGGGGTAGATATGGCCGCCCGTTCCCCCGCCGCTGACAACCAGCCTCATACTGTGGTTCACCTCAAAGAAAATAGAATTCTTTACTATTCTACTATATTATTCGGAAAAGGAAATGGATGCGGAGAAATATTATCATCCTTTAATGAAAATGAAAAAAACGAAAAAAAAAGAAACCTCCTCTTCTTTTTTCGGAACTTTCGGCAGTTTTTTCAACTAGATTTTCGCGTGACGGCTGATATTCAAAAGGATGCCCGCGGCCATGAGGGTCAGCGTCAGCGACGAACCGCCGTAACTGAAAAAGGGAAGGGTGATGCCCGTTACGGGGATCAGGCCGATGACGACCCCGATGTTGATCATCACCTGGATGGCGATCATGGCGATGATCCCGACCGCCAGAAAGCTGCCGTACAGATCCGGGGCGTTGATGGCCGTCCGGATGCCCCGCCACAGCAGCAAGGCAAACAGAAGCAGGGCGAAGGAGGCGCCGATAAAGCCCAGTTCCTCGGCGACGATGGCAAAAATGAAATCCGTTTGCGGTTCGGGCAAATAGAAAAATTTTTGCCGGCTTTGTCCAAGCCCGAGGCCGAAAAGCCCTCCCGGCCCGATGGCGAAGAGGGATTGGATGATTTGGAACCCGTTCCCCAAAGGATCCTGCCAAGGATCGAGAAAGGCCGTGATCCGCTGAATCCGGTAGGGCGCCGACAGGATGAGGAGGACGAAACCGGCAATGCCGGCCATGCCGAGCAACAGAAAATGGAAAATCCTGGCGCCCGAGACGAAAATCATGAGGACGCAGGTGGCCACCATCACCGTTCCCGTTCCCAGGTCCGGCTGCAGCATGATGAGACCGAAGGCCGACATCACGAGCAGCAAGGTCGGCAGGAGCCCTTTGGCAAAGGAAGTCATTTTCTTCTGGTTTTCGGCCAAATATTTTGCCAAGAAAAGGATCATCGCCAATTTCATGAATTCCGACGGCTGGACGGAAAAAGCCCCGACGCCGATCCAGCTTCGCGATCCGTTCCGCACCGTCCCGATTCCCGGGATCAACACGAGCACCAGGAGGAGGAAACAAAAGATCAGGATCAATTTCCCCCAGGAACGCCATGTCCAATAGTCGATATTCATGAGAAAAAACATCGCCATGACCCCGATGAGGGCGAACAGCAGCTGCCTCTTGACGAAGTAAAAGGAATCGCCGAATTTATAATCCGCCCAAACGGCGCTGGCGCTGTAAACCATGATCAGTCCGAAAGCGAGCAAAGACAAAATGAGGAGGACGAGAAGAAAATCCGGAGATCGTTTGGCCGGCAAAGGAAACACCCCATCCGCGGTTATTGTTTCGACAAGCCTCTATTCTAATCTATGCACGGCTTCGATAAAAATGTCCCCTCTTTCTTCGAAACTTTTGTATTGATCCCAGCTGGCGCAGGCCGGAGAAAGGAGGATGACATCGCCGCTTTCCGAAAAATCGTAGGCCTTCTTCACCGCTTCTTCCACATTATCGACAACCGCCAGCTTTTCTATCCCTGCCTTCTCGCCGATTTCCCTCAGCTGATGTTTCGTTTGCCCGAAGCTGATCAACGCTTTGACGTTTTTCAAGGAGGGGATGAGCGGGGACAGATCATATCCCCGGTCCAGCCCGCCCGCGAGCAAAATCACGGGCCGGTCAAAGCTGCTTAAAGCGGTTTTTGTCGCAAGGATGTTCGTCGCCTTCGAATCGTTGTAAAACAGCCGGCCGTTCACGTTTTTCACAAATTGGAGGCGATGCTTGACGCCCCGGAAGGTTTTGAGGACCTTCGCGATGCTTTCGTTCGGAACGTTCAATAATTTGCACGCCGCCACGCCAGCCAGGACGTTTTCCAGATTGTGCCTGCCCGGCAGGGCCACATCCTTCACGGCCGCTACCCTTTCCCCGCGAAAACAGATAAAGCCGTCCTTTACGGACGCCCCTTCTTCAAGAAATTTTTCCGCGGAAAAGGGGATGACGTTCGCCCGGGAACTTTCGGCGATCTCCCTGCATTCCGGAACGGAATCGTTCACGATCAAAAAGTCGCTTTCCAATTGGTTTTTCGTGATGTTTTTCTTGGCGCTGACATAGTTCTCCCTCGTTTCGTGGAAATCCGCATGGGCGTCATAAATATTGGTGATCACGGCGATTTTCGGCCGGAACCGGTCGATGCCCGCCAATTGGAACGAGGACAATTCGGTGACGATCGGCTGATCCCGGCGGGCTTCCTGGGCCACCTCGCAGGAGACCAGCCCGATGTTCCCCGCGATCAACGGGGAAAGCCCGCCCTCCTTCAGCATCTCGTAAATCAACGTCGTGGTCGTCGTTTTCCCGTTCGTTCCGGTAATGCCGATGAACTCCCCCTCCGAGATCTGATAGGCCAGCTCCACTTCGGTGATGACCGGAATGCCGAGCTCTTGCGCCCGGCGGACCATCGGATTCCGGTACGGGATTCCCGGATTTTTGACCACCAGGTCGAAGTCTTCCTCATCGAAGAGGGAGACGGGGTGGGTGCCGCCGATCACCCGTATCTTTCGTTCCAGCAGTTTTTCCGCTTCCTCGCTTTCGGAAAGGGGCTTTACGTCGTTTACCAGAACGCGCGCCCCGAGTTTTTCCAATAAAAGGGCGGCGCTGACGCCGCTTTTGGCCAGGCCGAGCACCAGTACGTTCTTGCCCTTATAATCCGCGTATCTCATAACCACACCTCTATGTATATTCCCAAAGCTGCAAACAACAGGCCGGCCGTCCAAAAGGTGGCGACGATCCGCCATTCCGACCAGCCGGATAATTCGTAATGGTGATGGAGCGGGCTCATCCGGAAGATGCGCTTGCCGGTCGTTTTAAAAGATATGACTTGCAGGATGACCGACAACGTCTCGATGACGAACACCCCGCCGATGATCAGGAGCAGAAGCTCCAATTTCGTCAAGAGGGCGATGGCGGTCAGCGATCCCCCCAAGGCCAAGGAGCCGGTATCCCCCATGAAGACCTTGGCCGGATGGGCGTTGAAGACGAGAAACCCCAAAACGGCGCCGACCACGGCGACGGCGAAAAGGGCGACTTCATATTGTCCCTGGTACCAGGCCAGGATCCCGTAGGCGCCGAAGGCGATGGCCGCCGTACCGGACAGCAGGCCGTCCAGCCCGTCCGTCAAGTTTAGCGCGTTGGAAAAACCGACGAGCCAAAAAACGGCAAAGGGGGCATAGAGCCAGCCGAGGGGAAGGGAATAATCGACCCCCGGGATCTTGACCGTATCGGAAAAACCGTAATAACGGAGCACCAGATAGAAGACGAGGGAAATGGCGATTTGCCCGAGAAATTTTTGTCCGGATGTCAGCCCGAGATTGCGCTTGAATACGACTTTGATAAAATCGTCGAGAAATCCGAGCAGCCCGAAAGCGAAGGTGACAAATATCAATAACAGGGTTTCCGGACCGATTCCATAAAAATAGGCCGTCATGAATAGGGATGAAATCAGGGTGGCCGACAAAATGACCAATCCGCCCATCGTCGGGATCCCCGATTTTTTTTGATGGGTTTTGGGGCCTTCTTCCCTGATGCTTTGTCCAAAATTCAATCTCTTGAGCAATTTGATCATCCCGGGAGAGAGAAGGACGGCGGTGAAAAAGGCGATGAGCATCGTATACAGCATCGATTGTTCCATCTTTATCAAACCCTCTCTTTCCGCATTACGCCAGCCTGTCTTTTTTCAACCGGTCTTCGATGCATTGTTTGGCCACGAGCCGGTCGTCGAATTCGAACACCCGGTCCCCGACAATTTGATAGGTTTCGTGGCCCTTCCCCGCGATGAGGACGACGTCGCCGGAAGAAGCCTGGCTGATGGCCCGGCCGATCGCTTCTTTCCGGTCGGGGACGATTTCATAATGCAGCCCCCGGACGCCGGCTTCCATATCCGCCAAAATCTTCAGCGGATCTTCCGAACGGGGATTGTCGGAAGTAAAGATCGGATCGGTTCCGTATCGGCAGGCGACTTGGGCCATGATCGGCCGCTTTTTCGGGTCCCGGTCGCCGCCGCAGCCGACGACGACGAAGATCCTTCCTCCGGCGAAGGAGCGGATCGTCTTCAACACGTTTTCCAAGCTGTCCGGCGTATGGGCGTAATCCACGATGACGGGAAACGGCTGGCCGCAGTCGACCAGTTCAAACCGGCCGGGCACGGACCGGAAATCCCTTAAGCCTTCCACGATTTCTTCGAGCTTCAGCCCGCAGGCGATCCCGCAGGCGATGGCGGCCAAGGAATTGTATACGTTGAATTCCCCGATCAATTTCATTTCCACCGTCTCCTCGCCCACGGGGGTGATCACCCGATAGCTCATGCCGCGGTTGGAATAGCGGATCGCTTCCGCGCGGACATCGGCATCCCCTTTTATCCCGTAGGTGAGGACATGGGCGGAGGTGGATCTTGCCAATAAGTCGGCGGCGCCGTCATCCTTGTTGAGGATGGCAAATTTTTTCCTTTTCCCATTATAATGGTTGCCGAGTTGGGAAAACAATAAACTTTTCACCCGCAGATACTCATCCATCGTTCGATGGTAGTCCAGATGGTCCTGGGTAAGATTCGTAAAGACGGCCACGTCGAAATCGATGCCCCGTACCCGGCCCTGGTCCAGGGCGTGGGAAGAAACTTCCATCGTCACGACCGCCACGTTCCGTTTTTTCATTTCATGGAGGTGTTTTTGCAAAGTCAGGCAATCGGGGGTCGTGTTTTTCGTTTCATAGGTATCCTCGGCGATTTTCACATACAGGGTGCCGATCAGGCCGGTTTTTTGACGGACGGAGCGGAAGATTTGGTCGATCATATGGCTGACGGTCGTCTTTCCGTTCGTCCCGGTGATGCCGATGACCCGGAGGGAATGGCTCGGTCGGCCGTAAAACGCATCGGCCATAACGGCCATGGCCCGGGCGGTGTCATTGACGACGACGACCGGCACATTCAGGGGCAGCGGCCGTTTGGCGACGACCGCCGCCGCCCCGTTATCGACCGCTTCCCGGGCAAACCGGTGGCCGTCGGTCTTTGTCCCTTCGATGCAGAAAAACAGACTTCCCTTTTTAACCTTTCGGTGGTCATTTTCCAAGGAAAGGATTTCCGGATCGGATGAATGGAAGATTTTATAGAAAGGGAGAACTTGCAGCAATTCCTGGAGCTTCATATGGACATCTCCTTGGGGTTTTCTGTTATCCTAAAAAATCGCACCTTTCATTTTACATCAAAAAAGGGGCAATGGCTATCGAAATTTCCCGGGGAACCTTTTTTCCGCCCGGCCTTTTTTGAAAAACATTCGTTTTTTCGCGGTGTTTTTCCCGGAAAGAGGCGTTTCCGGCTTGACCGGATGTTCGCGAAAAAAGCCGCAAGGCAAAGGGCATCCAAGGGAAGAACGTCTCCTCCGAACATATTTTTCAAAAAAAGCAAGCCGCCGATGAGCCGCGGAATGATCGATGGCGGACTTCAGCAGGGAGCAAACCCCGGCGGAGGCAGGCGTCCCCTCCGGGGCGGAAAAGGGGAAAATGGCTGATCTTCGGTTGCTCGGCAACGGTTTTGATTTGTTTCCGGTACGAAACCGCGATCGGCATCTTGCCGGGCGATCCCCGCGGCGCAGATCCCGGAGATCCCCTGCCTGTATGGAAGCTTCCCCATTCTTCGGGGATCCGGAAAACAAAAGAAGAATGCACCATGAGGATTCCCGTTTCCTCCTTCCGGCCTTGCCAACGGGACCGTGCCGGAAAAGGCAAAATCTTCTTGTCTTGTGACGGCCCCGGAACTCCGGCGGTTCCCGAAGGTTTTCCGGAGGGCGTCCGCCCCCGAATCGCGCTTTTCGCGCAGCTTTGTTTCGGCCATCATTTTTGCCGGCCGGTTTGAACCTTCATTCCATACAATATATTCTTCCATCCGTCTATTCTTTCATATGGAAAAGCGATCCGTCGCCTTCCATTCCCCCCGCTTCCTGGGAAACCCCGGCGGGAAGCCGCCGGCCCGGCCGGTCCCGACGGGAATCGGGCGGACGGATGTTCCCGTTTCCCGTCGCAACAGGAGATGCCGGAAGAGCGAGCGGGCCTGGATACGGCTTAAAAAACCGTTCTTTCCCTTTGCGGACAGGCAGCTGCTTCCCAAGCGCTTTCCCCGCTTTACGTTCCCGAAAACCCTTTCGCCGCTCCCGGCCTTTTCCAACGTCCCAAAGCCGTCAAGATTCATGGCCTAACTCCCGTCATCCAATACGATGCGAACCGTCGATCCCTCTTCCACCTTCGTCCCCGGTTCGGGAGACTGCCGGATCACCTTTCCTCCGCTTCCGTTCACTTCCAGTTTTAAGTTGAACATCTGCTGGAAGATCTCCTCTTTCGTCATCCCGATCAAGGAGGGGACTTCCACCATTTTCGGATCCGGCCACGTCCATTCCTTGTCGATTTGCTCCTTTCGCCGGTCCACGTCGAGGATCGGCATGGTATCTTCGATAATGCGTCCGACGATGGGCGCCGCCACCGTCCCCCCGAACTGGATCACTCCTTTCGGATTGTCCACCGCCACATAGACGACGATTTCCGGGTCGTCGCTGGGCGCAAAACCGATGAAGGAAACGATATAGTTGTTTTCCAAATATCGGCCGTCCTTCGCCTTCTGCGCCGTCCCCGTCTTGCCTCCGACCCGGTATCCTTCCACGTAGGCCTTCTTCCCTGTCCCTTTGGCCACGACGCTTTCGAGCGCGTACCGCACCTCCGTCGATGTTTTCTCGGAGATCACCTTCCGTTTGGCGACCGGCGTCTTCCGCATGACCGTTTCTCCCTTTTCGCCGTCGATCAATTCCTTGGCGATATAGGGCTGGTACAGGGTGCCGCCGTTGACAGCGGCCGCCACCGCCGTCACCTGCTGGATCGGGGTAACGGACACCCCTTGTCCGAAGGCGGTAGTCGCCAGCTCCACCGGGCCGACGCGGTCGAGGGAAAAGAGGATCCCCTTTCCTTCTCCGTTCAAGTCAATCCCCGTTTTCGCGCCGAAACCGAAGTTCCGGATGTATTGGAAAAGCTTTTCCTTTCCGACCCGGTTTCCCAATTCCACAAATCCCGGGTTGCAGGAATTTTCGACCACTTCCAAAAAGGTTTCGCTGCCGTGCCCCCCTCTTTTCCAGCAGTGAAGCCGGGCCCCGGCAACCGTCACATATCCCGGGTCGAAAAAATGATCATGCTCCAAATCCACCTTGCCTTCTTCGAGGGCCGCCGCCAGGGTGATGATCTTGAAGGTCGAACCCGGTTCATAGGTGCTCCAGATCGGCAAATTCCGGTTATACACCTCCGGCGGGACGTTCTGATAATCTGAAGGATTGAAGTTGGGCCTTGAAGCCATCCCGAGGATTTCCCCGGAATCGGGATCCATGGCGATGGCGATCAATCCGTCCGGAGAATATTGGGTTTGGGCCGCGTCCAATTCCCGTTCGAGGATCATCTGGATCCGGACGTCGATCGTCAATTTTAAATCGAGGCCGTCGACCGGGGGCCGGTATTCATCGGCCATCTCTTCCATCCTTTCCCCTTTTGCCGTGGAATAAAATTGGACCGAACCCCTGCTCCCGGCGAGCTGCTTATCGTACGCCAGCTCCAGCCCCGACAATCCCTGGTTGTCGATCCCCGTAAACCCGAGGACATGGGACAAAAGGGTGCCGTAAGGGTAGTAGCGTTTATAATCCTCGGCGATGTAAACCCCCTTTAAATTCATTTGCCGAAGCTGCCTGGCCTTTTCTTCGGAAATCTTCCTCCCTTCGGGGATCCGTTCAATCATCGTTTTTTTCGTAACATGCCGATAAGCCTTTTCCTTCGGCATCGCCAAAACTTCCGCCAGCTTTTCGGCCGTCTCCGCCGGGTTGTCCACCTGTCTCGGAATCACGTATACCGTGGGGGCGCTGACGTTCGTGGCCAGCGGCGTCCCGTTCCGGTCCACAATCATTCCCCGTTTCGGTTCGAAGGGAATCTCGCGGCTCCAGGAATCCTTCGCCTTATCCGTCAGCATGTTCCCCAGGACGAATTGAACATAGCCGAGGCGGAAGGCCAACAGGAAAAAAAAGAGGATTCCGAAGATCAGGACGAGCAGGAGCCTTTTCCGCACCGTCACTTGGGAAACGCGCATAAAAAAGAACGAACCTCCTTCCCGATGGGCTCGTTCTAATATATGCTTGTATTTTTTTTTATAGAACGGAACCTTTGCGGACCGTCCCGGGGAGGACGGGATTTACGGGCCGCCCGGATCTTCATTTCCCCCTTCATCCCCGGGGACAAAAACATTTTCCGGATCTTGGAATTTCAATTTGATTTCCGCGGAAGGATCGACGGGGGTGCCGGGTTTTACCGACTGCCGGACGACATAGCCCTCCCCTTCCATCGAAAATTTGAGGCCTGCCGCCTGCATCAGTTTCACGCAATCCCGCTTGGACCAGTTGGTCAAATCGGGCATCACCAATTTGCCGTCGGCAACGACGATCACCTTTTCCTTCTCCAGCAATCGCTCTCCCGCTTCAGGATATACGGCCTTCACCGTATTCCCGTCTCCGATCACGACGGGTTCCAGCAGGCTCTCCCTGATCAGGCTTTCGGCCCGGCTCACCGTTTCTCCCGTCACGTCGGGCACGGCCGTTGTCCGTTCCTTTTCTTGAGCCTGATTCTCCGGCTTGATGTTCAAATATTGAAGGCTGTTTTTCATCACTTGGTTAAACACCTTCGAAACGGGAACCGAACCTTGTTCGAATTCCTGTTCATTCAAATCGGGCTGCTGGATCATGACGTAGACGATCAGCCGGGGATCGTCCTTCGGGGCGGTGCCGAGGAAGGAGAAGCGATAATTGTCCCATCCGCTCAAGTACCCTTCCCCGCTCTTGTAGATTTGGGCCGTTCCCGTTTTTCCCGCGACCTGGTAGCCTTCGATGTTGAACCGCTGCCCCGTCCCCTTTTCGGAAGTAACGACCGTTTCCAAAATGTCCAAAACCTTCTTGGCGGTGGCGGCGGAAACCGGCTGCCCGACTTGCTGCGGTCCGTTCTTCCGGATCGTTTTGCCGGAAGCGTCCACAATCCGATCGATGATGTACGGCTTCATCATTTTCCCGTCATTGGTGATCGCCGTCATGGCCTGAACGAGCTGGATGGCGGTGACGGACGTGGCCTGCCCGAAGGCGGTGGACACCTTATCCAGCGGCCACTTGTATTGAATCGTTCCCGACGCCTCATTCGGCAATTCGATCCCCGTCGGCACGCCGAAGCGGAACTTGTCCAAATACTTCCTGAAGGTTTCCGTTCCGATCTTTTCCAGCAGATAGGCGAAGCCCACGTTGGAAGAGCGTTGGACCGCCTCCAGAAAGGTGATTTCTCCCCACCCGGTCCCGTTATGGTCCCGGATGACTCCTCCCTGCGCTCTGTATTGCCCCGAACGGAATGTCTCATTCGGGTTGAAAACGCCCTCTTCGACGGCGGCCGCCAGCGTGAAAACCTTCATTGTCGAACCCGGTTCATATTGTTCTTCCACGGCGATATTGTGCCAGTTTTCCTCGATGCCTTCCCGCGTGTTCGGGTCGAAGGAAGGGCGCTGGGACATGGCCAAAATGGCTCCCGTCTTGGCATCGGCCACGATTCCGATCATCTTCGTCGGATTGTATTCCTCATCCACCTGGGTCAAGGCGTCTTCCAAAAAGCTTTGAATCTTTTTGTCGAGGGTCAAATACACCCGCGCACCCTGGGAGGGGGGGATGACGTTTTTTTCGCTGCCGGGCAATACAAAGCCCCATACGTCGCTTTTATACTGAATCTTTCCCGGGGTGCCGGACAAATACTTGTCCAGGCTTTTTTCCAGGCCCATTTGCCCGGTCAGTCTTTCCGTGCCGTCTTCCTCGTTTTTGGCATAGGCGGCGTAGCCGATCACATGGGAGGCGAACACGCCGTTGGGGTACGTGCGGTTTTTCTCGCGCAGGAAAATGATGCCGGGCAAATGCAAGCTTTCGATTTTTTTCTTCGTTTCGTACGTAAGGTTTTTGCCCGCGGTTCCGAACTCCACTTGAAAGGCGTCCTTCGTCAGCCTCCGGTAAATATCCTCCTCGGACATCGGGATGTATTTTGCAAGCTCGGCGGCGGTTTTTTTCGGGTCGACGACATGGAGGGGACGGCTGGAATTTTTCGAAACTGAGGGATCCAAGATGGCGGCCAATTTGTAGGTGGTGGTATCGATCGCCAGCGGATTACCGGACCGGTCGAGGATCGGTCCTCTGGAGGCATCGATGATCCGGTTTTTCACGTATTTTTCTTCCGCCTTTTCCGCCAACACCCTTCCGTCGACCTGGCCTGTCAATTGAATGACGAAAAAACGGTAGGTCAATATAAAAAAAAGCAGGCAAAACAGGACGAATAAAATGGCCGCCCCGACATTCATGTTCGCCCGTTTTCTTTTCATCGGTGCTGAACAACCTTCACCCGGTCCCCGTTCATTTTGAGACCCAATTTTTCCGCTTCTTTCAACAGCCGGCTATATTCGCTCAATTCATTCACCCGAGCCTGCAAATCCTCGTTGATTTTGGTCTGTTCCTCTATTTTCGCTTCGACTCTCTGGATATCCCGGTTGACTTCATAAATCGCCGCCTGATTGGCCACCAGCTTCACCGACAGCACAAACAGGACCGAAAGAAACAGGGCGAAAAGCAATTTCTCCCCTTTGGTAATCTTCCGGCTTTTAATGAGGATATCCTTTAATTCTTCCTGCCTCGGCTCCTGATGGTATTGATATTTTCTCGCCAGGTTGCTCATCATCCCAACTCCCTCAGCTTTGTTTCAATTTTTCGGCGATTCGCAATTTCGCGCTTCTGGAACGCGGGTTCCTTTCCAATTCCTCTTCCGAAGGAAGTACGGGCTTTTTCGTGACGATCTTCAACACCGGCTGCCTGTCCTCGGGAACGACCGGCAGCCCCCTCGGCAAATCGGGAACATCGCTGTATTTTTTGAAAATCCTTTTGCAGATCCGGTCTTCCAAGGAATGGAAGGTAATCACGGCAACCCGGCCCTTTGCGCCCAGCAACCGGACGGCCTGCTCCAAAGATTCTTCCAGTGCCGCCAATTCGTCATTGACGGCGATCCGTATCGCCTGAAAGACCCGCCTGGCCGGATGTCCTCCCTTCCTTCGCAGCGGGGCGGGAATGGCGTCCTTGATGATGCCGGCCAGTTCAAAGGTCGTCTCGATCGGTTTCCTTTCCCTTTCCTTGACGATGCGGCGGGCGATTTGCCGGGAAAATCGCTCTTCCCCGTATTGAAAAAAAATTTCCGCCAATTTTTCATAGGGCCACTCGTTGACGATGGTTTTCGCCGTCAATGGCCGGCTCCGGTCCATTCGCATATCCAAGGGGGCGTCATGCTGGTAGCTGAATCCCCTCTCCGGCTGATCGAGCTGGGGAGAAGAAACGCCGAGGTCGTACAGGATGCCGTCAACCGCTTTGATTCCCCTTTTTTCCAGCTGTTCCTCCAGATGGCGGAAATTGTCCCGGATGATTTCCACCTGGCCGTAAGGGCGAAGCCTTTCCCGGGCATTTTCCACCGCCTGCTCGTCCTGGTCGAAGGCGTACAGCTTCCCTTTATCGGAGAGGCGTTTGGCAATTTCTTCGCTGTGCCCCCCGCCGCCCAACGTGCAGTCGACATAGATGCCGTCTTCTTTAATATCCAATCCTTCCACGGCTTCTTTCAAAAGAACCGGCGAATGTTCAAACATGGAGTGTCTCCCTCACTTTCTGCGATGCAAACAGAGCTGTCATGCGCATTTCGCCTACAAATGAAAGTCGATCAGGTTTTCCGCGATTTCCGAGAACGATTGTTCCGAGTCATTAAAGTATTCTTCCCAAATTTCCTTGCTCCAAATTTCAATCCGGTTCGACACTCCCAAAACAACGCATTCCTTTTCCAGTTTGGCGTATTGGATCAAAGTGGAAGGAATATTCACGCGTCCTTGCTTGTCAATTTCACACTCGGTTGCCCCGGAAAAGAAAAATCTTGAAAAGGCACGGGCATCTTTCTTGGTCAATGGGAGGGATTTGATTTTTTCTTCGATCGTTTTCCATTCGTCCATGGGATAACCGAACAAACATTGATCCAATCCCCTCGTCAAAACGAAAGTATCGCCAAGGTTTTCCCTGAACTTGGCGGGGATGATGATCCTTCCTTTCGCATCAATGGAATGCCGGTATTCACCCATGAACATGAATAATCCCTCCACTTTATACCATTAATTTACCATAAGTCACCACAATTCTCCACCTGTTTTTCTGTATTTTCCCCCTCCTTTTCATAAGCAAAAAGTCCCATTTTTATCAATAAGCGGCATTCCCTCAACCGCGGAAAAAAGCGGATTCTGCCGTTCCCTCCCGCAGGATCGGGCGCCCACGGCGCCGCGCATCCCCTGCGCGGGCAACCATGCGGCGGCATAAAAAAAAAGGCGCTCTTTCGCGCCAAACGGAAAAACAAAAAAGAGGCGCCCAAAAAGGCCGATTTGCAGCCTTTGGGACAGCCTCCTTGAAACTGCGTTATCAAAGTTTCACCGCGTGATGGCGTCCGGAAAAATCCAAGGGCAATTCCATGAGTTCGTCGATCAGGGAAAAGCCGTAAAGGTTGATGAAGTAAAAGACATTCCAACACCTTTCCTGAAAGCCGCCCAGGGGATGAAGGAAGTTTTCGATCCGCATATACTTTCCCAAAAGCTCCCCGTGTTTTCTCAACATCGATTGTTCCGCCTTGCTTTGCAAATAATCCAGCTGGGAAAGGACGATGCGGGAATTTTTTTCCACGATCTCCGCCAGCCCCTTATCTTTCGCCAGGGCATAGCCGGCAACTTCCCGGTAAATGCGGAAGATCTCCTCCCTCTTTTCCGCCACGAACCCGAGGAATTCCCGGTCTTTCAGCCGGTTGATTCGCTCTTCCAGCTCTTCCTCGACGCCTTGCGTCAGCACCTTTTCCAGGGACAAGGACAGGTCTTCCAAATCGCTGGCGATATTCCTTTCGATGAGGGTGATTTGGATCCTCGGGACGACCGGCGGCATATTCATTCCGAAAAGTTCAAAAATCTTTTTCAGCTCCGCCCAGTAGGCGATTTCCCCCGGGCCGCCGATGAAGGCCAATACGGGAAACAGCCATTCCTGCATGAGCGGCCGCGTCACCACATTGTTGCTCAATTTCTCCGGGTGATGCTCCGCGACGGACCTCAGCTCTTCCAAAGAAAATTTCACCCGCTCCCCGAAGGCGGCATCCTTCTCCCGGTCGAAATAAAGCAAGACGCGGTTCCCGTCCTGCTCATAGAACAGGTGCAAACAGTCCGCCTTCGTGTCGATCATTTTTTCGTATCCCATTTGTTGAAGAAGGTTTTGTTGGTCCGTCAAGGCATCCGCCAGCCGGGGGCCGGCATCGAGGATCCGTCCGAAATATTCCCCTTCCAGCCGGCGCAATTCCGGGTAGGCCGAATCGATGAACAGGAGTCCGTATTTCCCGAAAAAATGAAGGATGATTGCCGCAAAAAATTCCGTATAGGTGGTTACCCGTTCCGTCAAACCGTCCAGAAACGCCAAGACCGCCTTCGTATGTTCCGTTTCCCCGAAGTGTTTCAGCCATTCCCTGTACCAGCGGCGGATTTCTTCCCCCTCCACCGGCCGTTTTGAAACCATCTGTTTATCCAACGGATGCTTTTGGCGATAAATATGCTTTTTCAATTTGCCCTTATCCAAGTAATAAACATGGTTGACTTCGCCGATGTCATGGTCCTCGCCGGCGATCCAGAAAACGGGCACCACCGGCACGCCCAACTCCCTTTCCTTTTCCCGGGCGAGGCTGAGGACGGATAATATTTTATGAATCGTATAAAGGGGGCCGGTCAAGAGCCCGGCCTGCTGGCCGGCAATGACGACCGCGCTTCGGGGATCGGCCAGTTTTTCCAGGTTTTTTTCCACGGCCGAAGGAAGGGATGGGGAAAATTGTTTCATATATTTTTCGATGCAGTTCTTGAGCCCTTCCCTTTGGAACCGCCGCTGCATCAGCTCCCGGTAACGGCGGCGGCTCTCGCTTTCCTTCCAATCCCGGTAATGGAAAAAGGAACCGTCGCCTGCCAGATATTCGCCGACGAGCCGGTTTTTCGCATAGGGAACGTTCAGATGGAGCAATTCCAATAGCGTTCTTCCTTTCCCGACATCCTGTGATCATATGTAGGCAATTCCTTTATACAAGAGTCCAAAGAAAACGAGCAGAACATAAGCGGCAAAAAAGACGAGAAAGCCGAACCGCCAGATCATCCGCAACAGCTTTCCGAGCGGGATTTCTCCATTCCATTTCAAGTATACATAAATCCCGCCGGAAATGAAAAGCAGGAAGATTCCGGCCGGAAAAAGAAAAGGGTTCGGCCAGATCTCCCGCAGCAAAAAATGGACGGACAGCATGAAAAAGACGGAAGAACAATCCGCCGCCAGCTTCACGGATCCTTCGGCGCCAAAAAACGGTTTGGCGGCGAGGAAAATGGCAAAAAACGGAAGAAATGGGGCAAAAATAAATAAAGCCAATAAAAATGCGATCAAGGAAGACATGGTTACTCCACCTTTTCCCGTTCCAACCCTTTGATCAGCAGATACAGCGTTTCCAGGATGGGAGCGCGGATTCCTCTTTCCTTCCCTTTTTCCAAGGCATAGCCCAGGATGGCCTCGGCCTCCGTCCTTCTTCCCTCGGCCAAATCCTTCCACATGGAAGAACGGTTTCCGGCCGTGTTCCGGCAAACCTGCATGACATGCCGGAAGGTTTCCTCCCGGCCGTCAGCGGGGAAGATGGCGAAAACCTCGTCAAAAAGCTTCCTGGCCGCCTGATAAAAATCAGGGTTCTCCGCCAGTTTCCCGTTGGGGATCTGCAAGAGGGCGGTCAGCGGATTGATGATCAGATTCACCCGCAATTTCCGTACCAGCATTTCCTCCGCATCGTCCTCGACGAGGAAGGGAAAACCGGGGACCTCCAGCCCCTTGGCCAGCCTGGCGAAAAATTCCCGGTCCCCCCGGAACAGGGCAACCCTCGTCACTCCCCTTCCCTTCAAATGCAGCCGGTTGGCTTCCGTACGCATGGCGCCGTGTTCGACGGAACCGAGGATGAGCGTCCGATGGGGAAGCCCTTCCAGAAAGGGAAGATGGCCCATCCCGTTTTGCAAAAAAAGAAGGGGGATCCGGCCGGGAATTTTTTTCAGTTCCCCCGCCAAAGCGGGGAGGTGGTAGGATTTGACGGCGACGATCAGGCAATCCAAATCCTCCCCCGCATATCCGGCGGCGGACCGCCGCACCCGGCAGCGGATTTCCCTTTCCCCTTCCCGGAGGAGGATTCCTTCTTTTCCGATTTTGGCCGCCTGTTCCTCCGTCCGGCAATACAAATAAATGTCATGCCGTTCTCCCAAACAGCAGGCGAACAACAGGCCGATGGATCCGGCACCGATGATTCCGATCTTCATCCTTTTCACCCGAAATCGCGGATATCTTTACGCAAGGACAAAACGGCCCCGCAGCCGCCTTGCCCTCCTTCATCCACCATTATACAGGATAAACCGGATTTTTTCTCTCGCTGAAGGCGATATTCTTGGATTCATAAAACTGCAAACGTTCCGCCAATACCCGGCGCAAGCCGTTTGCCGGGACGATTTCATCGACGATCAATTCGGAGGCGACCCGGTAAATGTCGATCGCCTCCCGGTATTCGTTTTCCTTTTCCCGGATAAACGCCTTGCGTTCGTCCGCATCTTCGATCTCCTGAATCTTGTTGGCATACACCGCATTGACCGCCGCTTCCGGGCCCATGACGGCGATCTGGGCCGTCGGAAGGGCGAGGCAGAGATCGGGTTCAAAAGCCGGCCCCGCCATGGCGTACAGTCCGGCGCCGTACGCCTTCCGGACGATGACGGATATCTTCGGGACGGTGGCGGAACTGACGGCGGCGATCATTTTCGCCCCGTGGCGGATAATCCCTTCCCGTTCCACCTTCGTCCCGATCATAAAGCCCGGAACGTCCGCCAAGAACAGCAACGGGATGGAAAAGGCGTCGCAAAGAAAAATGAACCGGGCCGCCTTATCCGCCGAATTGACGAAAAGAACCCCCCCTTTGACCTTCGGCTGGTTGGCGACGATGCCGACCGCCCTTCCGCCGATCCGGGCCAGACCGGTAATGATTTCGGGGGCGTACAACTTTTTGATTTCAAAAAAGCTGCCTTCATCGATGATCCCGTCGATCAGTTCATACATATCAAAAGGCAGGTTTTGATTTTCCGGAATCAGCTTTTCCAGGTCGGCCCCCTTTTTCTCCGGTTTTCCGGGAAGTTTATCCGGCTTTTCCCGGTAATTTTGCGGAAAATAGGATAGATACCTCTTCGCCGCTTCGATCGCCTCTTCCTCGTCCTTCGCCAAATAGTCTCCGCATCCGCTCACCGTGCAGTGCATCCTCGCCCCGCCCATCTCCTCGAGGGAAACCTTCTCGCCGATCACCTTCTCGGCCATCCGCGGCGAGCCCAAATACATGGAGGCGTTTTTATCGACCATGATGACGATGTCGCAAAAGGCGGGGATATAGGCGCCGCCGGCTGCGGACGGTCCGAACAGGATGCAGACTTGGGGGACCATCCCGGACATTTTGACCTGGTTGTAAAAGATTTTGCCGGCTCCCCGGCGGTTCGGAAACATTTCCAACTGGTCGGTAATCCGCGCCCCGGCGGAATCGACGAGGTAGAACATCGGCACTTTCAGCTTCATGGCCGTCTCCTGGATGCGGATGATCTTTTCCACCGTCTTCGCGCCCCAGGAACCCGCCTTGACCGTCGAATCATTGGCCATGACGCAAACGGTCCTCCCGGAAATCTTCCCGAGGGCGGTCACCACCCCGTCCGCGGGGAGATCCGCTTTCGTACAATTGGCAAACATCCCGTCTTCCTGGTAATCCCCGCCGTCGAAAAGGAGTTTCAACCGGTCGCGGACGAACAGTTTGCGGTTTTCCTTTAATTTTTCATGATATTTCGGATGGCCGCCCCGGCAAATCCTTTCCCGGTATGCTTCCAACCTTCCCGTTCCCTTTTCCATCTTCCATCCCCTTTCCGCGTTTTACAACGATTCGAGGGTTACCAAAACATCCCCTTCATTGACGAAATCGCCCGCCCGGACGTGAATTTCCTTAACGGTCCCTTCCGCATCGCTTTCCACCGGGATCTCCATCTTCATCGATTCCAGCACGGCAACGGCCTGCCCTCTTTTCACTTCTTCCCCCACGGATACCAAGATTTGAAAAACGGTGCCGGCCATCGACGCCTCAATTTTTTTCATCCCCTTTTCCTCCCTTTTCCCTTTGATATTCCTGCACCAGATCGGTGAAATATTTCCCTTCGGCGAATGGCGGGTAGGCAATCAGGCCTCGGAGCAAAGGAATATTGGTTTTGATCCCTTCGATTTCCGTCTCGGCAAAAAATTTCTCCGCGCGCGCCAAACAATCTTCCCGGGTCTTTCCGTGGAAGACGCACTTGGCGATCAACGGGTCATAAAAGGGGCTGACCCGGTTTCCTGCTTCGTAGCCCGCATCGGTCCGGACATCGTCCCCCCTTCCCCAGGCCAGCTTTTCGATGACGCCCGGCGACGGATAAAAATTGTCCGGATCTTCGGCGTAAATCCGGAATTCGACGGCATGGCCCCGGTGAACGATCGCCTGTTGCGGTTTCGGCAGCGGCTTGCCCGATGCGAGAAGGACTTGCCATTCGACAAAATCGATCCCGGTCACGGCTTCCGTCACCGGATGTTCCACCTGGAGGCGGGTGTTCATTTCCAAAAAATAGAAATTTTCCGCTTCGTCGACGATGAACTCTACCGTCCCGACGTTTTCATAGGAAACCGCGCGGGCGGCCCGCAGGGCGGCCTCATACATCCTTTCCCGGGTGTTACGGCTTAATAAAGGGGAGTGGGTTTCCTCGATCACCTTTTGGTTTCTCCTTTGCGCGGAACAGTCCCTTTCAAAAAGGTGGACGAGGTTCCCGCGGGCGTCGCCGGCCACCTGGATTTCCACATGCCGCGCCCGCCCGATGAATTTCTCCACATAGATCCCGCCGGAACGGAAATAGGCCTTCGCCCGGGATTGAACCCCTTGGAACGAACGGCAAACCTCCTCTTCCGTCCGGCACAGGGCCATGCCGATCCCCCCTCCTCCGCCGCTCGCCTTCAACATGACGGGGAAGCCGATTTCCCGGGCCGCCTCCGCCGCTTCCTCCGCCGTTCCCACTTCCGGACTGCCGGGAACGACGGACACTCCGGCGCGGGCCATCGCTTGCCGCGCCGCCAATTTATCGCCCATCAAGGCGATCGTATCCGGTTTCGGACCGATAAACACCATGCCCGCTTCCATGACCCGGCGGGCGAAGCCGGCGTCTTCCGACAAAAACCCGTATCCGGGATGGATCCCGTCGACCCCGTTTTTTTTGGCAATCTCCAACAGGCGGTCCTGATTCATATAGGACTCCCGGACCGGACCCTTGCCTATGCAAAAGGCGTGATCCGCTTCCCGGACAAAGGGCAAAGGTTCATCCGGTTCGGAATAAACCGCCACCGTCCCGATCCCCATTTTTTTCAAGGTCCGGATCACCCTTAAGGCAATTTCCCCCCGGTTTGCGACCAGAATCTTTTCCATCCCCTTCTCCCTTTCAAAAAAAATCAGTCGGCCATTGTTTACATTCGACTTCTTTCCCCGGATTCCTTCTCTTTTCTGCAAACGTTTTCTTTTTTTTGCGGTAAATTCTTGGTTTTTTTATTATATAATGAAAGTATAGATCAATCAGACATCTTTACGGCAAACAAAGGGGGAGTAGGCATGGAGGTAAAAGTAGAAAGATTGAAGGTGAACTATAAAACGTTGGAAGAGTTTAAACAGTTTAAAGAATACGGGCTGCAGGAGCTGTCCATGCTGGAGGATCTGCAGGGAAACATCATCGAAAACGACAGCGAATCCCCTTTTTACGGAATCTATTACGGGGGAAAATTGGTGGCCCGGATGAGCCTGTATAAAATCGATAAGAAATACGACCAGTATTTTGATCCGCCGCAGGACTATCTGGAATTGTGGAAACTGGAGGTCTTGCCCGACTATCAAAGAAAGGGGTTCGGCACCGCCCTCGTCAATTTCGCGAAAAGCTTCAACATGCCGATCAAAACGAACGCAAGGATGAAATCGAAGGAATTCTGGATCAAGAACGGGTTCGTTCCCGTCCGCTACAACGTGGAACGGGATTTGGGAGAAAACCCGCTGATCTGGCATCCGGAAGGGATCCGTTTGAAAGAATGAAACGGCACCGAACGGTCCGTCCCGGGACGTGCTGATGAGCGGACGGATACATGCGGGGTCAGTCCTTCAGGCTGACCTTTTTTCAGGGAAGTCCGCCGTCCGCATCTTCCTTTTTTTCCTCCGGCCCGTCGTTCCTGGCCTCCTTTTTTTCGGTCATCTTTCTCGCCTTTTCCATGATCGCCAATAGCGCCAGGTAGTCCTGGCTGATCATCCTGTTTTCCCGTTCCAACGACTCGATCCTCTTTTCCAGCTCCTTTACCTTTTCATTCTCCTGCTCCATCTGTTGGACATACCCGTCGACTTTCGTCAAATAGGTCTTCAGCTGTTCCAGGCAGACGATGAATTGGTCCAGCGCCTGAACATCCGGTGCCGGAAACGGGCCTGGTTTCGCCGGCTGATTTTTCTTCGTCCCGGACGCCTTCTTCAATGCCTTCCGCTGCTTTTTCGCCCATTCGATCTCGTTTTTATATCGTTTCCGCAGCGCGGAATTCCAGCGGAAACCGCAGGCGGCCGGCGTCCGGCTGAGTTTTTTCCCGACTTCGGCAAATGCCTGCAATTGGGTGCTTCCCTCCCGGATATGCCTTAAAACCGTTTCGGCCAATAAGGAATCTTCTTCGTTTGTCCATGCATCTTGACGGACTGCAGCCATACCGTTCCCTCCTAGCGCATTTTGTATTAAATATATGCGCCTGATAGAAACGATAGACTTCCCGCCCGCCCTTTGCCGCTGATATTTTCCCGCTGCGGGATGCCCACGGCCTTCAGGCGAAGAAAAGAATTCTGCAGACCAATTCGGCAAATCCGGTCCCTTTCTCCCCCCATCCAAGCGATGAAAGGGATTGCTTTGCGGCTGATATTTTCCTGCCGAGAGGCCGCCACATTAGGCGTTTTTCCTTTTCCGGCCAAAAATTTTCGCCCCCTCGCGGCGAAGACGCCTGCAAGGGGGCGATGTTCAAGTCCGATATTATTTGCTGATGACTTCTCTTCCTTTATAGGTTCCGCAATTTTTGCAAACGCGGTGGGCGAGTTTCATCTCCCCACAGTTCGGGCATTCGACCAAACCGGGAACCTGCAGTTTATAATGGGTGCGGCGAAGCCGTTTTCTCGCCTTTGAAGTTCTTCGGAAAGGTACTGCCATCATTTCCACCTCCTTAACGGGCCGGGAGCGGTCAATCTTTCTTTTCCAGCAATTGGGTCAGTTTTAGGAGCCGGGGATCGATCTTCTTCTTTTCTTCCCCCTCTCCGATAAATTCCCAATCCTTTCCCGACCGCAGCATGTTTTGTTCCGCATTTTCACTGTATACTTGCATGGGAATTTCCAACAATACCAATTCCTGAACGACCGGCGTCAAGTCGATGGCGTTTCCTTCGACCACGTGGATCTCTTCGTCGGCCATCGCTTCCTTTTCCATGTCTTCCTTTTCCAGGAAGATCTCCGTCGAACGGATGTCCAGCGGGAAACGGACATCCGCAAGCGTCAAGGCGCAAGGCAAAATCAGTTCGCCGGTGATGTGCAGGTGAAAGGTGATTTTTTTCGGGCCGATTTCGGCGGAACCTTTGACATGGATCGGCGAAATGTCCCGGATCTCGGGATCCGCATCTTTCAGCTGCGACAGATCCACCGTTTCCTCAAATTCAAAGGTTTGATTCCGGTAGGTTCGCAAACGGGAGATTAGCCATTTCAATGCCTTCACCTCAAGACAACAAAAGTAATTATAACGGTCATCCCTTTTTTTGTCAATATATTTCGCTTTACACTTTCCTTTGCTATGATATATATATTCTCACCCTTTGAAATCCTTTGATGCATTCCTTTTCCCGGGAGGTTAACGATGATCAGCGCGGGAATTGTCGTCGAATATAACCCTTTTCACAACGGCCATCTCCACCATTTGAACGAGACGAAAAAGCGGACGGACGCCGACGTGGTCATCGCCGTGATGAGCGGCAATTTTTTGCAGCGGGGCGAGCCGGCCATCGTTTCCAAATTCGCAAGGACGAAAATGGCCCTGCAGGCGGGCTGCGATATCGTCGTGGAGCTCCCCTACGCGTTCGCCGTGCAACAGGCGGAGATCTTCGCCGACGGGGCCGTCCGGATCTTGGCCTCCCTCGGCTGCCGGTATCTCTGCTTCGGCAGCGAATCGGGGGATATCAACGCCTTTCTCGACACCTTCCAATGGCTGGAACGGCAAAAGGGGCGGTTCGACGAAATCCTGAAAGAAAAGATGCGGCTCGGGTTCAGCTATCCGAAGGCGGCCGCCCTGGCCTATTCGGAGATGAAAGGGGATCGGGCCCTCCTCGACCTTTCCCAGCCGAACAATATTCTCGGCTATCAATATTTGAAGGCGATCAAGGACCGCCAGTTGGATATCATCCCCTTGACGATCCCGAGGATAAAGGCCGGCTACCACGATCCGGAATTCAGCTCCGACACGATCGCCAGCGCCACCAGCATCCGGAAGGCGATCTTTTCCGAAAAGGGGGATCTAGAAACGTTAAAAAGATACATGCCGGAGTCCAGTTTTGAAGAACTGCTCCGGTTTAAAAGGGAATACGGGACGTGGCAAAACTGGGAAAATTACTGGCCCTTCCTGAAATACCGGATCATCCAGTCAAGCCCCGGCGAGTTGAGGGAGATTTACGACATGGAAGAAGGCATCGAATACCGGGTCCGGGAAGCGGCTTTCCGGGCGGACAGCTTCCAGTCCTTCATGGAAAAATTAAAGACGAAAAGGTACACATGGACGAGGCTGCAGCGCCTGAGCACCCATATCCTGATGAACGCGAAAAAGGAAGAGATGAAAACCTATTGCCAGAAACCCGAATATGCCCGTCTTCTCGGCTTCAGCAAAAGGGGCCGGCAATATCTAAACCGGATGAAGGAAGAATCGGCGATCCCCCTCATCGCAAAGGCATCTTCCCGCGACGGCGGCGCCTTCGAGCTGGATAAAAGGGCGGGATATATTTATTCCTTCGGTTTTCCGCCGTCCGTCCGGCAGCGGGTGCTGGAAGAGGAATACAAGCGGCCGCCGGTGATGGCGGAATAATTCCCGCACAAATGGGGAAACGGGAAGGATCCCGCGCCATGAGGAGAACGGGCTATTTTTCCGGCAGGGATTCGAGATAGGCCAAAGCGTCGGAAAGGGTGTCCACCGGAACGATCTTCATCTTCGAACCGATCCTCTTTGCCGTTTCCAACGCCATTTGATAGTCGGAGTCCCTTTTCCCGTTTTCGTTCGGGGCAAAAAAGATTTCCGCGCCTTCTTTGTCAGCGGCGACCACTTTCTGGTCGACGCCGCCGATCGGCCCGACCTTCCCGTCACTGTCTATCGTTCCCGTCCCCGCGATCCGGTATCCCTTGGTCAAATCCCCCTTCGTCAGCTGGTTGTAGATTTCCAAAGTAAACATGAGCCCCGCCGACGGGCCCCCGATTTCTTCCGTATCGATCGTTACCTCCCGCTTCGTTTTTACCTCTTTATCCTCTACCAGCGTAATCCCGATCCCGGGCTTATTCAGTTCCGGGATCCTTCGGACGGGGATTTTTTCCCGGTGCTCTTTCCCCTTGCGGAGGAAGGTGACGGTGATTTTGTCGCCTTCTTTTTTGCTTTGCACGTAGGAAATAAACCGGTCCGAAGAATCGAAGGTTTTCCCGTCAACGGCAATGATGCGGTCACCGGCTTGCAGTATCCCCTCCGCGGGCATTCCTTTTACAACCCCCAAAACGTACACGCCCTTATGGCGGACCTCATAGCTTTCCCCCGCCGCCTTGAAAGCCGCCTGGATGGCGTTTTCCTTCGATTCCTCCATGTAATAAAGCTGCCGGACGTTGTATTCCTCGTCCGTTTCATTTTCAAGACGGACCGAATCGAGGGGAAGAATTTCGGAATAATCTTGAAATTTTGCCATCAGGTAGGTGATGACCGTCGCCCTTCCCATGCGGACCGTCGTTAAGAAAAATTTCCCTTCCGCCCGGTCCCCGTTTTCCACATGGACGACCGAATCCAATTCTTTCGCCATGCCCGGCCGGGTTACGTAATAGGGCAGGGGGAAAAAAGCGGCAAACAGCACAACGGCAGCCGCAAGAAGAAGGGGAATGCGCATGCGATTTTTTCTCAAGTGATCGATCCCCTCCGCTCTTGAATCAGTTTTTGGATGCGGGGCATTTGTTTTCTGGCGGCCGCTTCCCCGGCGGAAATGATCGCCTCCACATCGGTAAAGGCGTAGGAGCTGAATTTGTCCACTTCCGGATGAATCATCAGATCCGCCAGCAGTTTCCGGTTTTCCGTCAGCTCCGCCTGCATGATGTCCAGGCTTTGGAAAAACACGTCGTAGATGGAATGGATCCGGGCGTTTTTGGTGAATCCGGATATGTTGACCCCGATGACAATATCCGCGCCCATCTCCTTTACCGCCGAAACGGGAATCCGGTCGGTCACCCCTCCGTCGACCAAAAGCCGACCCCGGTACTCGGCGGGAACAAATACCCCGGGAATGGAGATGCTGGCCCGGACCGCTTCGGCGACGGGACCTTCGCGGAAGACGACCCTTTCCCCGGTATGCAGATCCGTTGCCACAATGGCCAGCGGAACGGTCAAATCTTCAATGTTTTTGTGAAAGGTGAAGATCCGGATCATTTCCAAAATCCGGTTTCCGGCGATAAAACCGAGTTTGGGCCGGGTGAAATCAAGGAAATATTTTCTTTTTACCGCTACCGCTATTTTATAAAGTTTATCGATGCTTTGTCCAGCGCTGACGAGGGCCGCCACCAAAGCGCCGATGCTGGATCCCGCCAAATAATCGATCGGGATGTTTTCCTCCTGAAAAACTTTGATCACGCCAAGGTGGGCCAGCCCCCGGGCTCCGCCAGAACCGAGCGCCAAACCGATCGTCGGCCTGTCCAATGCCGTCACCCCTTCTCCTGCTTTTCGCCTATACTTATGGATCCGGCCGGCCGATTATGACAGGATGATTTTCTTCTTCTTTTTTCCGGCTTGTCTTCATAGATTGGAAAAAGAACGCGGTCAGAATGCCATTTCGGAGGGAAGCTGCATGGGTGCGTTGATGAAATCGGTCTTGCTCGCCTTTCTCGCAATCGTCCTGGCCTTGGGCCTGATCCTGTTCCCGGAGGAAGCTTTCCAGGCGTCGCTGAAAGGGCTGGATACCTGGTGGCGGGTGGTGTTTCCGTCCCTGCTTCCCTTTTTTATCATCTCCGAATTGCTGATCGGTTTCGGGGTCGTCCATTTTCTCGGGATTCTGCTGGAGCCGTTGATGCGGCCCCTGTTTCGGGTTCCCGGGATCGGAGGCTTCGTGTGGGCGATGGGGATGGCTTCGGGGAATCCCGCGGGGCCGAAGCTGGCCGCCCGCATGCGGGAGAAAAGGGCCATTTCACGCATGGAGGCGGAAAGGCTCGCCGCCTTTACCAGTTCGGCGAACCCGCTTTTTATTTTCGGGGCGGTTGCCGTCGGTTTTTTTCACAATCCCCGCCTGGGCGTGCTGCTCGCCGCCGCCCATTACGGAGCGAATATTGCCGTCGGCCTGATTATGAGGTACTACGGGACGTGGGAAAAGGGGGAAAAAAAGGGCCGCCCCCTCCCCGCCAAAAATCCGTTCCGGTTCCTTCATGAGAAAAGGATCGAGGACGGAAGGCCCCTCGGCCGGCTCTTGGGGGATGCGGTCGTTCAATCGGTGCAAACCTTGCTGATGATCGGCGGTTTCATCATCTTTTTTTCCGTAATCAACCGGCTTTTGACCGTCACCCATATCAGCGGCTGGGCGGCGAAAATCGCGGGAACTGTCTTCCCTCTCCTTTCCTTGGATGAGGATCTGTCCGAACCGTTTATTTCCGGGCTGTTCGAGATGACGATCGGCATTCAGGGAATCAGCGAAAAAGCGGCTCCGCTGCTGGACCAGGCCGTCGTAGCCAGCTTCCTTTTGGCCTTCGGCGGATTCAGCATCCAAGCCCAGGTTTCCAGCATCCTGGCCCGGTCGGACATCCGCTTTCTTCCCTTTTTCTGCGCCCGCCTTTTGCAAGGGATTCTCGCCTCATGGCTTACCGTCCTCCTTTGGAGGCCGGTGTACGAAGAAGCATCGGCCATCCCGGCCGTCGCCCGTCCCTTCGCCGAAGAGCAGGCAAGATGGGGGCATTTCCTTTCCGAAATCGGCCCGCCGGTCACGATCATCGCCCTGTCGGTCTACACCTTCGTCTTTCTGAAACGGTCGGTCCGGACAAACGATTGACGCACCACTGCGGGTTTGCCAATTACTGTTTCCCGAATTTTTCCTTTAACGCCCGTTCCACGGAAGGCGGCACGAGATCCGAGATGTCCCCGTTATATTTCGCCACTTCCTTCACGATGCTGGAACTTAAAAAGGAATATTCTTTCTTCGTCATAATAAAAAAGGTGTCCACCTCTTCATTCAGTTTTTTGTTCATCGCGGTAATCCGCATTTCATATTCGAAATCGGAAACGGCCCGAAGGCCCCTTAAAATCACTTGGGCGTTCACCTTTTTGGCATAATCCACCAACAGGCCGTTGTATGCATCGACGTGGACGTTGCCGATCTCCTTCGTCGCGTCCTTGATCAGCTCAAGCCGCTCTTCGACGGAAAACAAGGCCTTTTTCGCCGAATTGTTCAAGACGCAGACGTAGATCTTATCAAAGATCCTTGCCCCTCTTTTAATAATGTCCACATGGCCGTTCGTAATCGGGTCAAAACTGCCCGGACAGACGGCAATCCGTTCCATCTTGCGCCCCTCCCATCTTGATATAAACGGAAACCGCGGTGATGCCGTATTCCCCGTGCTTGAAGCGGATCAAATCCCCGCATTTTTCCGGCAAAGGGAGTTCCCGTTTGTGCTCGCAGACGAGAACCCCTTCTTCTGCAAGCGTCCCGTGTTGATTCGCCCAGGCCATGACCTCCCGGTACACGTTCATTTGATAAGGCGGATCGCACCAGATGACTTGAAAGGAAAGTTTCCTGCGGGCGATCGAGGCCAACGCCCGTTTCCAGTCGGTTTTAAACACTTCCGCCTGCTGAGCGAAATCACAAAGTTCCAGATTTCGTTTGATCGTCTGAACCGCGCTCCGGTCATGGTCGACAAAAATGACCTTGTCCAATCCGCGGCTCAGCCCCTCTATTCCAAGGGCGCCGCTTCCGGCAAACAAATCCAGGCCCATTCCCCCGGAAAAATACGGGCCGATCATGTTAAAGATGGCCTCCTTCACCCTGTCGGCGGTCGGCCGCGTGTTCCAGCCGGGAACGGCGTGCAATTTTCTTCCCTTTTTCGAACCGGATATGACTCTCACGGGTCCACCTCTTCACGTTATGCACATTTAGTTTACAAGTTTTGCTATTTTCATGCAAGGGCCATCATTTTTTGTCATCCGCCATGTATAGTCCGAAAGAAATTGGCCATAATGGAAAATGACAACATCCTTTGCGGATGTTGTTGCCAACCGCGGAGAAGACTTAACGATCCCCATAAGTTCTTCCTCCGGTTTCTCCTCTCCCTTTGCCTTCGGGCTCATCGGCCTGAAGGGACCCTGCAGCGAAATGCAGGGTTTATTTTTTTGATCAAAAAAAGAGGGAATGGCCTTCCCTCTTACGATTCCAATTTATAATCGTATTCCTTCGCCTTGTCTGGCTTCGAATTTTCAAATTCCGTCCGCAAAAAGGGCTTGAAGGACAATTCCACCTTTTTCACGAAGGGAAGAGACTGGATTTTGCGCATCGTCTCTTCCGCCCGGTCCGCATCACAGTACAAGACCACGTATTTGAGCCTCTTGGAGACATAATGGATATTGCCGAATTTTCGCAACATCCTCGCGTTTTTCGTGGACTGCACCCAAACGATGATTCCTTGTCTTTGTCCAAACAGCATAGGCATTACCCCAAACGCTATAGAATTATACAGCCCGGGAACAGCCGCAGCTTCCCCCGATGGAGCAGCCGGTTTTTCCGGCCGTTTCAAAAAAGGGGTTCCCCGTGGAAACCTTCACATTTTCGCTGACGGCCCTCCCGATCATCACCGAGATTTGGTCCAGCAGATCCTGCAGTTCGTTTTCCGCCCTTTTAAACCGGGCGACATTTTCGTCCAGGTCCATCTCCCTTTTCGCCTGGCGAAGTTCCGCCATGACCTGTTTATAATCGGGATGGTACCTGCCGAAACGCTGCACCTCTTCGTACCGTTCCTTCATCCTGGCAAAGCGCCGGATGCGGGACTGGGTATTCGGATCGGTTTTCATTCTATAGTAACACTCGCGGTATTTGTCGGCCAGTTCGCTGTCTAGGATCATTCGCGCCAACTGCTCTGCGGCATCGAGAATCTCCACTTTTTCGATCGTGGCTATCAAAAAACCCACCTCCAATTTTTATCATACCACATTTCTTGAATATGTAGAACGAATGCGCCTGCTGTCCCGGGGCAGCCGCCAGAAGCGACGGCGGGCAATTGTTCGGAGACGGCCGCTTTTTCCGGGATGGCGGTTCTGTCATGCCGGGCAAAATTTCCCCTTCGGACAAAAAATTAGGATGGTGGGCCCACCGTTGAAAATGCCGGACAGCCCCTCGGGCGCCGGATGATGTTCTTCAAATTGCGGACGGGCCGATCGGGGTTTGTCCCTTTGCCAAACAAGGGAAGCTTTGGCTTGGCTTTCGAACAACCAAATCTTAAAGGAAAGGCCGGATCTTGCCGGGATGCCGGACCTTCCGGCCCCGGGCCCGTCGGAAAACCTGGCGGAGGCGCGGGCCCGAAGGATGGCGGAATGGCCGCCGGGAAAAGGGAGGCCGGACTCGTCCGCCCTTTCTGGATAATTCCCTCCAAAATCTTGCGGCGGCGATAGGCGGCCTCCGATCCCTTTTTCGGGGTCGCCATTTTCCAATAAGGATAAGAACCGCAGCCGTCCCTGTTCCCGCCTTTTTTCGGGAGGCCCCCTCCGCCCGCTCTTCGGCCCCGGCATTATTCGGCTTCATGGAAGGTGTGAGCCGGCTTGGCGGGCTGGTTTTCCATCTGAATCGGGTCGATTTCCATCCGGTTGTTCCTTTCCGATTCCGGTTCGGGGGACTTTCCCGCGCAGGCGGAAAGCAAAAGGAGAACGATCAGCAGCATCTGTTTCATGGAACCGCTCCTTTCGGAAAAACGACCTTTCTTTCCTTATTGTTCCCGCCGGATCCCTGAAATACACGAAGGAGCGGCCGTTTCCCGGGAATTTGGCCCGGAAGGCCAAAAAAATTCCCCCTTTATCGGGGAAATGAAGCCCGTTCCGCCGGTTTCCGGCCCTTTTCCTGCGCGGCTAAAAAACCAATCAGCGCGGTTCCTGCCCTTTTCCGCCGGCGTCCGTCGGCCAAAAAAGGGCGAACATCATTTGCGCCATTTGCAGGCCGTTGGAAAATTGAAAGATTTTTTCCGGCCAGGACATCCGGGAAAAACGGCCGGCTTCCCTTTTGAAATTTTCAAATTCCAGCGGATCCCGGGAGAGGCGGCGGTACCAGGACGGATTCCGGCGGATGAAGAGATGGAGCCGCTCATCGGAACGGATGATGGACATCAAGGTTTGCCTCATAAAGGATTGCCTCCGGCGTCTCAATCTTTGCGGAAGGAGAAGGGACGGTTTTTCCCTTCCCCTTGCCCGGGCTGGCCTTCGGATTGCAGAAAGCCTTGGATCAATTCCAGCGTTTCGCTGACCTTTCCGATGTAGCCCTGGATTTGATCAACGTCCATTTTCTTCAGTTTTTCCAAATAAGGCTGGAGGAAATCCAGCTTTAATTCCTTTCCCCCTTTTTGATTGTAATCCGCATTCTGCCAGAAATCATCGTCTTCCCCCAAAATGGTCCAATCTTCATAGACTTTTTGCCAAGTCGTTTTTCCGCTCCGCACCTGCTCGATCAAATGGGGGTGATCTTTCACAAACTGTTTGAACCGCTTCACGGACGGGTGCAATTTTTTCTCGGCCAACTCCTCTTCACCTCGAAAGTTTTTTCACCCCTACATTATGTCGGCGCGGAGAAAAAGGAAACCCGGGGTAGCGGCTCCTACTCCCAAGTTCGTCGGATAAAATTTTCCGTATAATATTTTTGGTAGACGCCGACCCCGAGATGGGTAAACTCCTCATCCAGCATCGTCTCCCTGTGGCTTTTGCTGTTGAGCCATCCGGCCACGACGGCGATGCTGTCGCTGTATTGGTAGGCGATGTTTTCGCCGGCTTTTTCATAGTAAACCCCGTTGGCCTTCAACCGGTCGGCCAGCGTTCCGTACCCTTTCGATTCATGGGAAAAGGTTTCCGTTTCGAACATGTCTTTGCTGTGATTGAGGGCCACCTCCGCGACCTTGTCGTCCCAGGCTAAAGGAGACAGCTGGTGGGATGAACGGATCAGATTGGTCAAATCGAAAATCTGCCGCTCCGTCCCCTTTTCCGCCTTCAGCCTATCCTCTTCGGAGAGTTCTTCCGGTTCCACTAGTTTCCCCACATACGTCAAGTCATACGGTTTCATTTCCAGCAGCGTCCTTTTGTCCATGAAGCGGATGAACAGGAGTTTCCCGGTAAACTTGTCCAGGTACAGCTGGGCGTAAATATCCCCGAGGGGAACCAGGGGACGGTAATTCAAATCCTCTTCGAGGATCTCAAAACGGTAGATCCCGCCTTCATAGCGGATCTCCACTTCCGGTTCCATATCCACCTTCTGGTAGATGCTTTGCAGCTTTTCGCCGATCCGGAACGGTTCCGCCTTGATTTCCTTTCCGGCCAGGGCGATGGTGACAATCCGTCCGTCATTCACCCCGACTTGCATATATTTATCGTCCTGGGGATGATAGATCCACCAGTCATACCCGTAAAAGGATGGTTCGATGCGGTCGGGGATGCCGTAGGTTTGCTGCAGTTTGTCCACGGATTGGCCGATATAAACGGAGATTCCGTCGGAGGGCCGTTCCGACTTTTTTTTCTCCTTCACATCTTCCCGGTTCAAACTATGATCTTCCGTCGGATCCGTTCGCTTATCGATCAACACGTCTTCTTTGTCCCTGGAATAGATGATGTTGAAGGCGATGCTCAACACGAATATGACCGTCAGAGCGATGAGCAACTTCAATAAACTTTTCAGCGGAATCCCCCCACATTTCCGGTTGGTAAAGGTATATGCCGGTTTTTCGCAGAAATAGAACAGCGGGATGATGCAGGTTCCAGAAAAAAGTATTCTCTAATCATTATACAAAAATAACGGAACATCGTCTTCTTTTCCCGGCCTTCCCCTTGCTATCGCTTTCTGGCCGCCCGCCGGCTCGTCCGGAGCATCCGCCAAAACCGCCGCATCAGCGGCAGCAAATTCTCTTTCCCTTCAACGGCTTCGCGGAACCCTTCAGGATTTCATAGCAAAGAAGGCGCCTCCTTTGGAAGTGTTGCGGCGGACACTTTAACGGCAGGACGCCTTTTCTTTTTCCTGTCGGGTGATTCCGCACCGGGAAAATTTTACGCATACGGGACATTTTGTTGCAGGCTCCTTCTCTTTTTCGCCTGCGGGACGGATCCGGCACCAAGAAAAATATTCCATATCCCGTTTCAGATGACCCAGCGGAAAAAAATTCCCCGTTTTTTCAATCCTTTTTCATTTCCATACATTGCAACATCGCCCGCAATCCACTATTATAATATGGAAGGAAATTCTATTATAACCGTTTCTATTGCCTGAGGAGGGAGAAAATTGCGCTTTGAAAACACCGGTCTGGAAAAATTCCGGGTCGACCTGAACAAACTGGATGAAATCTTGCCGAAACACGGGCTGATCCGCGCCGGGCAATGGGATTATGAAAGGGTTACATACGACCGGAAGTTCGATATCAAGGAAGGCATCTATTATTTGCGCGTGCAAGGCTATGCGACCGAAGGGGACGTGGGCGCCCACGACGCCTATATCCAGCTGTTGAAGCCGATTTTAGGGAAATATTACTATCCCCACGGTGTGGAATATGGCGATGATGAATATTTCCCGGAACGCCTGGTGGAAAAATGCAACCAGATCCTCGAAGAGGTAAAAAAGGATTTGGAGCCGTTCAATGAAGCATAAAAAAAGCAAGCGTCAGCCGCGCTTGCTTTTTTCTTATGCTTTTTCCGATCCTAAAAGCCGAAGATGGCTTTGATTAAAGATGTGGTTTGTCCGCCCGGATAAAGGACATAAAGCAGGATGTAAACAACGACTCCGGTGCCGGCGGAAAAAAACCAAAGGATGCTGGTGACGGGGCCGATCTTCTTATGGCTGTCAAACCGTTCCCTGCTCGCCAGCCACAACGTCCGGATGCCGAGGACCGCGCCGAGAATGGCCAATACGATATGAAAGATTAAAAACAGGAAGTAATAAGGCTTCAGATGGTCCGGCCCGCCGAAGGACGTATTGCCGACAAAGACGGTCCGGCCCAAATAAATGAGGAAGAAAAGGACGGCGAAAAGGGCGCCGAGCTTCATCATCCGTTCATGGGTCTGCCTGTCCTTCCGCTTGATGGCCCACACGCCGATGGCCACAAAGATGGCGCTCAGCACGATGCACGACGTGCTGATCGTCGGCAAGAGCGCAAGTTCCATGCCGTTCACTCCCTCTTCGTTTTCTCTCTATTTTTGAAAAGCCTTTCCCGAACCGTCACAAGCCCTGGTCAGGCTCCTCCGTTTCCTTCCGGTACCATTCTCTGAACACGTAAATCAAAACCGATCCGTAGATGATCTCCTGCAAGACCTTCATGATGACGCCGCCCAGCTGCTGGTCATACAAAGGAGGCATGATTTGGAAAACTTCCGGGTCGATCGGCCCGAGGGAAGCCAGCATATCCGCGGGTACGCACAAATGGAGGGATTTGACCCATAATTCCCCGCTTAAGTACGTTTGATACAAAGGCTTTCCTGAAAAAATGATCAGGGCGCAGGCGGGAGTGAGCAGGATCGAATCCGCAATCAGGTAGGCAATCTTTTTCAGGCCCGACAATTCGTTTTCCTCTTCCACCCGGTTTACGAGGGGCCACCACATGATGATGGCGAAGAAAAACAATACCGCCGTGTACAATTCGTGATAGAACACGTTCGTCTTGACGAAGTCAAAAATAAACGGCACATGGTAAAAGGAGAACAGGCCGTTAAACAAAACGAGGGCCAAAATCGGTTTGGTGAAAAGCCGGAACGCCGGTTTGACAAAGGGAAGGCCGATGATCCTTTTCCACAGCCAATCGGGAACGGCGGCAATGAACAAGGGCGGCAGCAACAGATACAATAAGGCCATTTGCACCATATGGAACGTGAACATGAGATGCCCGAGCAAATCGAGGGGCGATCCCTTAATGAGATACAACAATAAGACGGAAAAGACGAACAACACCCCTTGTCTTTTGCTCAAGCCCTCCTCTTCCACACGCTTTTGATGCCTGAAAAGGAAAGCAAAGTATAAAAGGGTCAAGAGGAGCAAAATGATGAAAAAATACGGGCTCCACAACGCCCGGAATCCAAATTGATCAAGTCTAAACAATGTACGTCACCTCGTCCCCGCCTCCCATTCCATTATACAAAGGAAATGCAGAACAAGCAAAGAACCGGAACCGGCAGCTTCCACGCGCCCGATATGAAAAACCCGGCGGATTTCCGCCGGGCAATCTTTTACCACCAGACGATCGTGACCATGGCAAGCACGGTTAAAAATCCGGCAAATACGCCCCCGTAAAGGAAAAACTTCGGCAATTCATGCCCTTTATGGCTCATGTGCATGAAATAAAAGAGCTGAAAAAGAACTTGGATGACGGCCAAAAGGAGAATGAAGGGAACGACAAAATCCGGATGAAATTTGCCGGAACCGACGGCGACAAAAGCAAGGATGGTCAGAAAGATCATCAGCGTGAAGGAAACGACCTGATACCGCATTTCCTCCGCATTCTTTTTGCGCCGGTATTCATAGCTGATCCTCGCGTTCGATTTCTTGACGCCTTCCTGTGCCATTTTTCATCCCACCTTACCCATGAGATAGACGACGGTAAAGATAAACACCCAAACGACGTCGATGAAATGCCAATACAGGCTGGCCACGTAAAATTTGGGAGCGTTGTAAAGGTTCAGGCCGCGTTTCGCATTTCTCAATAGCAGGGTGATGATCCACAAGAGCCCGAACAGCACGTGTGCGCCGTGGGTGCCGACCAGCGTGTAATAGGCGGAGCCGAAGGCGCTGCTCCGGAACGTATGATGAAATTCATGAACGTAATGGTTAAATTCGTAAATCTCCAAGGCAAGGAAGCCCGCGCCCAAAAGGACGGTGATGAAAAACCATGCCTGCATCTTTTTAAAATGGAAATTGCGCATATGGTAAATCCCATAGACGCTGGTCAAAGAACTGGTCAAGAGAAGCATCGTCATCACGAAAACGAGCGGCAGGCTGAACAGGTCCTTGGCCAAATAATGGGAATCGTCGGGCACTTTGTCCTTTAAGGCCAAATAGGTGGCGAAGAGGGAAGCGAACAAAACCGTTTCGCCTCCCAGAAAGAGCCAGAACCCGATGAATTTATTTTTCCCGTCCAGGGTTTGTCTTTCGGGCAATTCCGGCCAGGTTTGCGGGGTAAATTTTTCCTCGACATTCATTTTACGCCTTGGCCCCCTTTTCCGTATCGTCGATCAAATCTTCTTTATGGATATGGTATCCGTAATCATCCTTGACGGAACGCAAGAACATCGTCCCGAAGGTGATGGCGAGGCCGATGATCAAGACCGGCAAGGCCCAAGGCTTCCCGTCGCCGACCTGGTTCAACGGGTTGTACATGGCACCGAAGGCCGCGATGAAAAGCCCCAAGGAGATGATAAACGGCATGATGGAGTTGTTGGGCATATGGATGTCGCCCAAAGGTTCCGCGGGAGTCAGCTCTTTTCTCCCTTCCATTTTTTCCAGCCAATAGGCATCCAGCCCCCTGACGAGGGGAATCTGCTTAAAGTTGTAGAACGGCGGCGGCGAAGGCAGCGCCCATTCGATCGTTCTGCCGTCTCCCCACGGGTCGTTCGGGGCCTTTTCTTTGCGCAGGGAAGAAACGACCACGTTGACCAGCAGCACGATGACCCCGATCGCCATCATAATCGCCCCGACGGAGCTGATGAAATTGTAAAGATCCCATCCTTGTCCGCCCAAGTAGCTGGCAACCCGCCGCGGCATGCCCAGCAGGCCGAGGAAATGCTGGACGAAGAAGGTCAGATGGAAACCGGTGAAAAAGAAGACGAAAGTAATGTAGCCCAATTTTTCGCTCAACATCTTGCCGAACATTTTCGGCCAATAGAAATGGGCTGCCGCGAAGATGGCAAAGACGACCCCGCCGAGAATGACGTAGTGGAAGTGGGCCACGATGAAATAGGAATCGTGCAATTGATAGTCCAGGGGAGCAGCGGCTTGCATGACCCCCGTGACCCCGCCGATGACGAAAGAGGGGATGAATCCGAGCGCCCACAGCATCGGAACGGATATCCGGATGCTTCCGCCCCACATCGTCAGCAGCCAGTTGAAGATCTTAATCCCCGTCGGAACGGCGATGGCCATCGTCGCCACGGCAAAGATGGCGTTGGGGACGGGGCCCATCCCGGTCGTGAACATATGGTGCGCCCATACCATAAAGCCCAAAAACCCGATCAGCACCGTGGCGAACACCATGGATGAATATCCGAACAGCCGTTTCCGGGCAAAGGTCGGAATGATTTCAGAGAAAATGCCGAATGCCGGCAGGACCAGGATGTACACTTCCGGATGGCCGAAAATCCAGAACAGGTGCTCCCAGATGATCGTGTTTCCGCCCATCGCCACATCGAAGAAGTGGCTGCCGAACAGCCGGTCGAACATCAGGAAAAAGATGCCGACGGTCAGCGGGGGAAACGCGAACAGGATCAGGGCGGAGGCCACGAAAGTCGTCCACGTAAAGAGCGGCATCCGCATAAAGGTCATGCCCGGCGCCCGCATGTTGATGATCGTAACCAAAAAGTTGATCCCGGAAATCAATGTTCCGAAACCGGAAATCTGCAAACCGAGCGTGTAAAAATCGATCCCGTGGCCCGGCGAGTGCAGCGACAGCGAAGCGTAGGAAGTCCATCCCGCATCGGGGGCTCCCCCCAAAAACCAGGACAGATTCAAGAACAAACCGCCGAACATGAACAGCCAGAAGCCCAGCGCGTTCAAGAAGGGAAAAGCCACGTCCCTCGCGCCGATTTGCAGCGGGACAACGGCGTTCATGAAGGCGAACAGGAGCGGCATGGCCGCCAGGAAGATCATCGTCGTCCCGTGCATCGTCATGATTTGGTTATACAGTTCTTCATTCAGGAGATCGTTCTCCGGTTTCATCAATTGCAAACGGATGAGCAGGGCCTCAACGCCGCCGAGCAGGAAGAAAAAACTTCCGCCGGCCAAATAAAGATGGGCGATTTTTTTATGGTCTACCGTGGTCAGGTACTCCCATAGACCCGCTCGAAACCCTTTTTTCACTGCGGCAGTCGCCAAAGTGAACCCTCCTTTGTGAAATGTTCCGTCGACGCATCAGGCAGTCCGAAAAGGTCCTTTCGGACGCCGGTGTGCGAAACCTGGCCGGAGCCGGCCGCACACCGCGTCATCATTGAACCTTAAAGCTCATCAAATATTCGGCCAAGGCATCCAGTTCTTCCTCCGTGTACGGATCATGCGGGTAAACCATCAGGTTGCCCGGTTTGACCGCTTCCGGATCCTTCAGCCATTTCTTTATATTTTCCTTGTTGAATTCCAGAATGCCGGCGACCCTTGAACGGTTTCCGAAGTCGGCCAGGTTCGGCGCGGTCCTCGCCTTTTCCGGACGGGTATCCTTCGGAGTGACCGCATGGCAGGCCAGGCAGTTGTTTTCTTTAAACAGCCTTTCCCCTTCCTTGGCCAGCGGGGTTTCAGCCGCCGGGGCTTTCGCGTTCTGCATCGCTTTTACCCAGCGGTCGAAATCCTCCCGGGGAATCGCTTTCACCTTGAAATCCATGTACGCGTGGGAAGGACCGCACAGTTCCGCACATTTTCCGTAGAACAGGTTGCCTGCCTCATCGGCTTTTTTCGAGTCGAAGACAAGGTAAAATTTGTTGACATTATCGGTATTTGCATCCATTTTTCCGCCCGCGGCGGGGATCCAGAAGGAGTGTTTCACATCGGAAGCCTTCAAGACGAAATAGACCTTTTCATCCGTGGGAACGACCAAATCCTGGGAGGTGACGATGCCCAAATCCGGGTACTCGAATTCCCACCAGTACAGGTTGGCGCGCACATTGACCACCAAGGCATCCCGGTTTCCCTCTTTATCCGTCTTTTCCATCCCTTTGACATCGGCCAATTTAAAGGTTTCCGCAATCGTAGGCCCGGCCAGGATCAGGAGGAGGAGGATCGGGATGATCGTCCACACGATTTCCAAAACATGGCTTCCTTCCACCTGTTTCGGGATCCGGTCTTCATTCCCTTTTTTCCTTCTGAAACGCAAAAGAACGATCAAATAGATGATGACGACAACCGAAACGACGAACACCATAATCGACGTAGCCAACAGCAGCAGGTTGAACTGCTTTTCCGCCACTTCGCCGGCGGGGCGCAATGCCGATAAATAGGGCTCGCCGCAGCCGGAAAGAAAGAGCGCCGCACAGGCGGATAAAAAGATCAGACGCCATTTTTTCATCATGTCACCAATCCCCTCTTTCGACAATGTTTCTGTAGCAAAGGGCCGCTCCAAAACCCCGTTTTCACCCTTTTTCACCGTGTCAATAGTGTTAATTCCCGATATGGAAAGGGGCTTGCCGGATGCAAACCCGCATTATAACAGAGGTGCGATCACCATGGAAACAAAGAGAATCGTCAAATAGTTCAGGGAGTACACAAACATCTTGGACGCCCACTGATTTTCGTTTCCCTTTTTGTATCCGACGAGTCCGAGAACAAACCATCCGATGTTTAATATCGTTGCCAAAATCAAAAAGGGGATTCCCAAAGAATGCAAATAAAAGGGCAACGGCAGCAGGCAGAGGATCCAGACCATGATCTGCCTTTTCGTCATCGCCGTCCCGTAAACGACGGGGAGCATCGGGATGCCGGCTTTCCGGTATTCCTCCGACTTCCGCATCGCCAGGGCCAAAAAATGGGGCGGCTGCCAAATGAACATGATCAAAAACAAGACCCAGGCGGCGAAATGCAAATCGCTGTCGACCGCCGCCCAGCCGATCAGCGGAGGCATCGCGCCGGAAAAACTGCCGATGACCGTATTCAAAGTGTATTTCCGCTTCGTCCACATCGTATAGAGAAAGATGTAAATGAACGAACCGATCAAACCGAGGACGGCGGAAGTGACGGACGCCATCAGGAGAAAAAGGGTGCCGACGGCCAAAAAACTTAGTCCGAGACCGATGATGAACCTTGGGGAAAAGGATCCCGTCACCGTGGGGCGCCGTTTCGTCCTTGACATGAAGCGGTCGATGTCCCGGTCGAGATAATTGTTGATGATGCAGGAACCGGCGATCACGAGCCATACCCCGATCATGGCGAACACGATCTTGTCGAGATACTGCAATACATGGAAATCGGGATCGTTGTAAAAAACGGCGAGCCACAGCCCGGCGAAAGCGGTGATCGAATTGGAATGGACGATGCCGATCTTGATCAGCGCCAAAAAATCTTTCACGAATGTATTTTCCCTGCCTTTCCCTTCGGCCGGAGCCGTCCCGTAAAGGGTTTTCGGATGGCCCATCTGTCCTGTCCCCCCCTTCCTCCTGCAAATCTATGCCGAAAACGGACCTTTCGCGTCCCGGATCAAGTCCTTTTACCCTTCTCTTTATACATTAAACAAAAAAAAAGAAAATGCAAAAAGTTTTACAACAATATTTTTTGTCTAATTTGTGACAAAGGGGTTGAAAGACAAAAACCGCACATGTTTTCAATAAACCTTTTCCTCATCTATATTACTACCAGAGTTTCCATAAACTTTCAATACTTTTTTTAATATAATAATGCTGTTTTTAGGTTTATTACTTGTATAAAGGCGAATTGTTTTGTACGATAGTTCAAGATAATATTTTGCTAAGTGGGTGAATGCTTTGCAACCAAGGCTGAAATGGTTGGCGAACATCACGACCATCGGGATGCTGCTTGTCCTCCTCGGAGGGGCGTTGGTAACGAAGACCGAATCCGGCGACGGCTGCGGGGCGTCTTGGCCCCTCTGCAAAGGGAAATGGATCCCGGACGAAATAACGCCGCAACTGGTCATCGAGTTCTCCCACCGGGCCGTTTCCGGCATCGTGGGAATCCTCGTCCTTCTTTTGGCCTATTGGAGCTGGAAGCAAATCGGCCACATCCGGGAAACCAAATTTTTGGCCGTCGTTTCCGTCTTATTCCTTGTCCTGCAAAGCCTGATCGGCGCCGCGAGGGTGATCTGGGGGCAGTCGGATTACATATTGGCCGCCCATTTCGGCATTTCGCTCATCTCCTTTTCCGCCGTCCTCTTGCTCGCCATTTTAATCCATGAAATTGACAAAAAATTTGCGGCGGACCGGCTCATCCTTGACGGATTCATGAAAAAAAATACCGTCGCCGTTTCGGTTTACGCTTTTTTCGTCGTCTATACCGGCGCCCTCGTCCGCCACACCGGAGCGAGCATGATCTGTTCCGGCTGGCCGCTCTGCCGCGGCCGCCTGGAGTTTCCGGGCAACCTTTTTGAATGGGTGCAAATGGGGCACCGTTTCGCGGCGGGGCTGCTCTACCTTTGGATCTTCGCCATCATGCTTTACGGCATCCGCCGCTACAAGGACAAGCCGGTTATCTATTACGGCTGGATCATCGCCTTCCTCCTGGCCAGCCTGCAAGTTTTATCCGGTGCGCTGATCATCTTTACCAAGCTGAACCTGTTCATCGCATTGATGCACGCCCTGTTCATTTCCTGCCTGTTCGGGCTGATCACCTATTTCTTGCTGCTCGTCTACCGGAGCCGGTTGAACGAGATGAAAAACGCCGGCCCTCCGGTCAACCTTTCCCGCTGAACGCGCCGAAAGGGCTGCAGGAAGTTTCCCTGCAGCCCCTTTTGTTTGCGCCAAGAATTGCGAACCGCGCGAGTCCGCCTTTCCGGCCTTTCTTTCCCGGCGGCAAACCGATCCCGCACCCGGCTCAGATCCATGAAACGGCCCCTCATTTTTCCTTTTCCAATTCGATCAGCAAATCCCCCTGTTTTACCGAATCCCCGTTTCTGGCGTGGATTTCTTTCACCGTTCCCGTAAACGGCGCCTGGACGGTGGTTTCCATTTTCATCGATTCGATGATCAGCAGATGATCCCCTTTGAACACTTTATCGTTTTTGTCGACGAGAACCTTCAAGACGACCCCGGGCATCATGGCGGCGATATGGCTTTCGTTGGCCGGATCGGCTTTGATCCGCTCTTTTACGTCCGTTTGCACGCTTTCGTCTTTCACGACGATTTCCCGGGGCTGGCCGTTCAGTTCAAAGTAGACGATCCGCGTCCCGTCCTTCTGGGGCTGGCCGATCGATACAAGCTTGACGATCAACGTTTTCCCCTTCTCGATCACCACCTCGATCTCTTCGCCGATCTTCATCCCGCAGAAGAAGGTCTGGGTGTCCAAAACGGACAAATTGCCGTATTTCTTCAAGCTTTCGGCGTAGTCGAGGAACACCTTCGGATACATGGCATAGGACAGCAAATCCCGCTTTTCCGGCTCCCTGTCGAGGACGGGCCGGAGGGTTTTCTTCACTTCTTCAAAATCGACCGGCTCCAACAGCTCGCCCGCCCTTTTCGGAAGCGGTTTTTTGTCCTTCAATATCGCCTTCTGCAGCTCCTTGGGGAAGCCCCCGGGGGGAATGCCGATATACCCTTGGAAAAACTCGACGACCGAATTCGGGAAGTCGAGGGAATCGGCCTTTTCGATGATGTCCTCCTCGTTCAAATCGTTTTGCACCATGAACAGGGCCATATCCCCCACGACCTTCGAGGAAGGGGTCACCTTGACGATGTCGCCGAAAAGGAAATTGACCCGTTTGTACATATCGAGGATTTCTTCCCAACGGTCGAGGAGCCCGACCGCCTTGGCCTGCTGCTGCAGATTGCTGTATTGGCCCCCGGGCATCTCGTGATCGTACACTTCCGGATGGGGGGCGAGCATCCCGCTTTCGAAATGGCGGTAATATTTCCGCACATCTTCCCAATAATGGGAGATCTGATTCAGGGCGGTCATGGACAGTTTCGGCCTTCGATCCGAACCTTCCAAAGCATACATCAAGGTGTTGATGCTCGGCTGGGAAGTCAGCCCGGACATGGCATTGATCGCCGTGTCGATGATGTCGACGCCCGCTTCGCAGGCACGGACATACATGTAAATGCCGTTTCCGCTCGTATCGTGGGTATGGAGATGGATCGGGATGTCCACCGTTTCCTTCAGCTCCGAAATGAGCCGGTAGGCGGCCTCCGGTTTCAGCAGCCCGGCCATATCTTTGATGGCCAAAATATGGGCGCCCAGGTTCTCCAATTCCTTGGCGAGATCCTTGTAATACCGGATATCGTATTTCGGCCTCGCCGGATCGAGGATGTCCCCGGTGTAACAGATGGCCGCTTCGGCAACCTTGCCCGCATCCCGGACCGCTTGAATGGCCACTTCCATTCCCTTTACCCAGTTCAGGCTGTCGAAGATGCGGAAAATGTCCATGCCCGCTTCCGCGGCATAGGCGATGAATTCCTTGATGACGTTGTCGGGATAATTGGTGTACCCGACCGCGTTGGAACCGCGGAACAGCATCTGGAAAAGGATGTTGGGGATCTTTTTCCTCAACAGCTGCAGCCGTTCCCACGGATCTTCTTTCAAGAAGCGCAAGGCCACGTCGAAGGTGGCGCCCCCCCACATCTCCAGCGAAAACAGCTCGGGGAGAAGGACGGCGGTCGGTTCCGCCGCCCGGAGGAGGTCTATCGTCCGGACCCTTGTCGCCAACAGGGACTGATGGGCATCCCTGAAGGTGGTGTCGGTGATCAGCACTTCCTTTTGCTCTTTTATCCAGCGGACAAGGCCTTCCGGCCCTTCCCGGTCCAGAATTTGTTTCGTACCGGAAAGCCTGGAGAGATCCTTTTTCCCGGCCTCGGGCACCCGGGGAGGCGGATAGTCCCCCTTCTCCACCTTCCCGATCCCCGGAAACCCGTTGACCGTCACGTTGGCGATATAGCTGAGCATTTTGTTGCCGCGGTCGAGCCTCTTGGCAAATTCGAACAGCTCCGGCGTCGTGTCCACGAAGGTGGTGTCGATTTCCCCGGCGAGGAATTTCGGATGCTGGACCACGTTTTCCAAAAAAGGAATGTTCGTCTTGATCCCTCTTATCCGGAATTCTTGTAAATTTCTGACCATTTTCGCTACTGCGCTTTCAAAGGTCAATCCCCATGTGGAAAGTTTCAATAAAAGGGAGTCGTAATAAGGGGTGATCACCGCCCCCTGATAGGCGTTCCCCGTGTCGATCCGCACCCCGAACCCGCCGCCGGTCCGGTACGCGTTGATCCGCCCCGTGTCGGGCAAAAACCCGTTCAGGGGATCTTCCGTCGTGATCCGGCACTGGATGGCATAGCCGTTCAGCTTCACGTCCTCTTGGCTGCGGATGCCGATTTTTTCGTTTTTCAACGTGTACCCTTCGGCGATCAGGATCTGCGCCTGGACGATGTCGATGCCGGTGATGAGCTCGGTGATGGTGTGTTCCACCTGGATGCGCGGATTCACTTCAATGAAGTAAAAATCATTGCCGGAAACGAGAAATTCCACCGTGCCCGCGTTGGTATAGCCCGTTGAACGCATCAGCCTGACGGCGCTGTCGCAGATCCGCCGGCGGAGCTCCGGGGACAGCTTGACGGCGGGCGCGATCTCCACGATTTTTTGATGGCGGCGCTGGACGGAACAATCCCTTTCGTACAAATGGACGATGTTGCCGTGCCGGTCGGCCAGAATTTGCACTTCAATATGCTTCGGTTTCTCCAAATATTTTTCCACATAGACCTCGCCGCTCCCGAAGGCCGACTTGGCTTCGGACTTGGCCCTTTCAAAGGCGTCCTTCAACTCCGATTCGTCCCTGACGATCCGCATCCCCCGGCCGCCGCCGCCCAATGCCGCCTTGATGATGATCGGGTATCCGCAGTCCCGGGCAAAATCCCGGATCTCCTCCAACGTCTGCACTTCTTTGCCGGGAACGACGGGAATATTGGCCTTTTCCGCATACTTCCGGGCCTTGACCTTGTCCCCGAAGATTTCGAGCTGCTCCGGTTCCGGGCCGATAAATAAAATCCCCTCTTCCCGGCAGCGCCTGGCGAATTGGATATTTTCCGACAGGAAGCCGTAGCCGGGATGAATGGCGTCGATCTCATTTTCCTTGGCGATTTTGATGATCCCCTCGATATCCAGATAGGCCTCGATCGGTTTTTTCCCTTCGCCGACCAAATAGGCTTCATCCGCCTTGTACCGATGGTAGGAACGGGAATCCTCCTTCGAATAGATGGCGACGGTGCGGATGTTCAATTCCGTGCATGCCCGGAAGACCCGGATGGCGATTTCCCCACGGTTGGCAACCAGGCATTTGTTGATCTTTCTCATCTCCCATACACCCTTTCCCTGAACTTGAAAAGCGATCCCTGTTCTTTCCGCTTTTTGGCATGTTTTCTTTCATAATTGGTAAACATGGCAACGTTCATCAATATGCCCATGGCCATGCCCAGCATGAGCAGGGATGAACCGCCGTAGCTGACGAAGGGGAGGGTGACCCCGGTGATCGGGATCAGCCCGGATACCCCGCCCAGGTTGATGAAGGCCTGAATGCCGATCATCCCCGATATCCCGAAGGCAAGCAGGCTGCCGAAAGGATCCCGGCAGCGGAGCCCGATGAATATCCCCCGCAAAACGATGTAAGCCAAAGAGCCGATGACAAAAAGGACGCCGAAAACCCCCAATTCTTCCGCGATGATCGCCATGATGAAGTCCGTATGGGCTTCCGGCAAATAGCCCAGTTTTTGGATGCTTCTCCCGAGCCCGAGCCCTTTCCATCCGCCGGAGCCGATGGCCAAATAGGAGTTGACCAGCTGATGGCCTTCACCCTGTTCATAGGCGAAGGGATCGAGGTATCCGTAAATCCTTCCGAGTCGCTCCTCGGAAAAGATGACATCCCGTTTCGCCAAAATGATCGGGGAAAAAACGACGGCCAATACCGCAAAAATCATGACGAGCCGGAAAATATTTTTCCATCCCATCCCGGAACAAAAAATGATGACGGCGCCGGTAAAGAAGATGATGATGGCCGTTCCGATGTCCGGCTGCACGGCCGTCAAGAAACAGGACAGGATCAAAAAGACGAGCGGCGGAGCCACCGCCTTGTTAAAATCATGGATATACGCCTGTTTTTTCGCATAGACGGCGGCCAAATAGATGATCACCGCCAGCTTGACGAATTCCGAAGGCTGGATGCTTCTCGTGCCGAGCATGAACCAGCTCTGGGCGTTGTTGACCACATTCCCGAAAAAAAAGAGGCTCAACAAGGCAAACAAAGACAGGAGGACCATCGGGACCAAAAATTTGTTGCTTTTATACAGCTTGTATGGAACCGCGGCAAAAAGCAAAAACACGAAAAAGGAAAGAAGAAAATTCACCGTTTGTTTGTGAAAAAAATAATCGCTTTCTTCCCCGTAAATTTGGACGGCGATGACCATGCTCGAGCTGTAGACCATGACCAGCCCGAAAACCGAAAGGATCAGGTAAACGAACAGGAGCGAATAATCATAGGATCTGAGGATTTTTTTGACCATTTTCCTTCCTGCCTTTAATTATGTTATACATTTTATCAAAAAATATCAATATAGTATATAACAATTTAATAAAAAATAAAAAAGTATGGCACTTTTAAGAAGCTTATAATAAAAAACCCAAACAATTGTTAAACAACTGTTTGAGCTTTGGCTTTCCGTTATTTTTTCAGGGTTGCCTCCCGCAGTTCCGTAAGGCTCCTTTCCACCGACCCGAGGATTTCTTTCCCTTCCTTTTCGTCGATCAGTCCAAGCCGTACGGCGAAATCTATTTCACGGGACAACCCGAACATTTGGGTATCCAAAACCTCTTCGTATAAGGGGCACTGGGGCATCGTTAAGTGATCCAACTGAACTTGTATCAATTTAAAAATTTTTTCCGCATCTTCTTTCAAAAGCGTATACGCCCTCTCCCGAAAATCCACTTTCAGCTGAGACGCCACCATTATCCCTCCCTCACAGGAAAACAAGACCATTCTTCTTAAAATTCTACAGTTTATATAAGAAAAATGCAAGGAAATTCACGACCGGCATTGCCTTTCCCGTTCGCCGGCAAGGAACGGAAATGATGGAAAAGGACCGGCCCCTCCGTCACGGACATCCGACGAAACCGCCCGGAAATCTCCGCAAATCTCGGCAACCGGACCCTGCAGAGCGGCCGGCCGCCGGGGGCGGCAGTGCCGGGAGGATTGCCGGGTTTATTCCTGCAGGGGTGCGTTTTTTTCCGGATGGCGGCCTTTTTAGCCGACCCATTTTTTCCCTTCCGGACAAAAATTTGCTCATGGGGCGCCGGTCATCGGAATGCCGGGCTTTTCCGGTGCCGGACATTTTTTCACGGCCGGACCAGCCGGCGGAATCAACGGACGGTCCGCGGAAGAAAGCCAAAACCGCTGCGGGAGGTTTTACCCAAAAAGGGGGGACAAAGGGATCTCAAAGAACGACGGCCATCATCCCCCGGATCGCGGACGGTGCGCTCCCGGCGGAAAAGGCGGGGCGTTCCCGACCGCTTCCCGCCGCCCCGAAGGCAAGGGCCCGGCGGACGGCCGGACCGGTTTGCAGGATTCAATAGATGCCGATTCGGTATTCTTGATTCAGCAACTCTAAAAATTTCCATCCGCCCAGGCTGTTCCCCTTTTCATCGAGCCCCGGGGAATAGACGCCGATGCCCAGCCTGCCGGGGATGACGGCCATGATGCAGCCGGACACCCCGCTTTTGGCGGGCACGCCGGCCTTGACGGCGAACTCCCCCGAGGCATTGTACATGCCGCAGGACGCCATCAGCGCCCGGCAAATGCGGGCGGTTTTTTCCGAGATGAGCCCCTTCCCGGTTTCCGGATCGCGTCCGCCTCCCGCAAAAACGGCGCCGATCCTCGCCAAAAGCAGACAATCCATTTCCAGGGCGCATTGCCGGGAATAGAGGGCGATCAATTCTTCCACATCCCCTTCGATGATCCCGTGCTGTTTCAGAAAATAACAGAAGGAACGGTTTAAAAAGGCGTGTTCATACTCCGATTCGGCCACTTCCCGGTTGAAGGCGATTTCCTTTCCCGCCAGCCTCCGGACGAAGGCCTGAAAAAGAGCCCATTTTTCCTCCAAATCTTTTCCCTCGGCAAGGCCCGTGACCGCAAGGGCCCCCGCGTTGACCAAAGGATTGGGGGGCATGGCGTAGGCGTCGAACTGGAGATTTTCCAGGGAATGAAAGGGTTCGCCCGTCGGTTCCATGCCCACCTTGGAAAACAGCCTTTCCTCCCCCTTCTGCTCCAGCACATAGGCGAGCATGAAAACCTTCGAAACGCTCTGCAGGGTAAATGCCGCCGGCCGGTCCCCGGCGGTCCGGCTTAACCCGTCCACGGTGAACAAGGCCGCGGAAAAAACTTCCGGATCCGCCCCGCTTAAGGCCGGAATGTAAGCGGCCGTCTTCCCTTGTTTTGCCCATGGTCTGGCCCTTTCCGCAAGTCCCTCCAGCACGCCGGGGGCCAAAAGTCTGTCCATCGGATCACCTCCGAGAAAGAGATCTCCGCTTCGAACGGAAGCGGGACAAAAGCGGAGACAGGATGCGGACATCTTTGTATCCGGCGGGATGCCCGTCCCTTTTATCATTCCCATTTATGTTTTCCGTGCATTCGTCCCCTTTTCCATGTATACTTCTCTTAGGCGCCCATGCCGTTGCCGCGGCGCGCCTGAGCAAAGGGAAAGCCGGGGCCGGCATTTGGGGCAGACGGAAAAGGGGTGTTGTCCATGATTTTGCAGATCAAGGGAAAAGTGAAGTTTACGATCACGCTGGATCCGGGGGTATGGATCTTTGACGATCGCCGGGTCGATCTATTGACCTATTTCGACAAAAACGAACCGATCTTTTCCAAGGAAGAGGAGGAAGAGAAAAAGACGGCCAAATATTGGGAACGGGAGATCCAGGAAGGGTCCGTCTCTCCGCCGACGTTGAAGACGGAGCGGAAATTTGAGAAGATGAAGGTCTTGACGGGAACCTTCGGCATCCCCTTCCGGCCTTTTCTGAATAACGCCGAACCGCTGCCCGAGGCAAAAGCCGTAACCGTCCAATCCAAAGACGGAGACGTGACCGTCTCCCTGGACCAAGCGATGGAATTCATCCTCGGTTTTTCCAAAGAAGGAAAGCCTTTAAGGGAAGACGGCCCGGTCCACGTCTATTTCGGCGACGGTTCCAACCGGGACCGTCCGATAAAAAACGTGACCGGCTTCATCGTCGAATAGCGCGTCCCTCGCCCCGCAGCCCGGGGCGCTTTTTTATGCATAAATCCGGGCATCTTCCGCAAAATAAAAGAAACAAGGCGGAAGGCGAGGGAACAACCGGTGAAAAATCGCATCCTTTTCTTGTCATTTCTTTTTCTGCTCCTTTCCTCCGGCTGCATGGGAGGAAATAACGCCCCGGAGAAACAAGGCTATTTCCCTGTGAAAAACCGGACGGAAAACACGGGGGAAACCGTGAACGAAAACAGGGAGGAAAATGTAAAAACCGCGGATCATCTGGCGGAATTGGCCGAGGCAGTCAATGGCGTCAAAAATGCCCGGGCCGTCGTCTTGGGCCGTTTTGCCGTCGTCGGGATCGATGTGGACAAGGATTTGGAAAGATCCGAAGTCGGCACGATCAAATACGCGGTCGGAGAAGTCCTGAGAAACGACCCCCGGGGAGCCAATGCCGTTATCGTCGCCGACCCGGACCTGAACGCGAGGCTGGATGAAATGCGGAAGGATATTATCGACGGCAGGCCGGTCAATGGGATCATGGAGGAATTGGCGGACATCGTCGGCCGGGTGATGCCGGAGGTGCCCGGCGATCTGGATAAGCCGGTGCCGAAGGACCCGGCGAAACGGGAAAAGGAAACACCGAACGACGGGGAAAGGCAAAATCCGGGCAACGGTCAGGAACGAAGCCGACAGGAATAAATGAAAAGGACGGACCGGCGGCCTCGCCGGAGGACCGGGAGGGCGCAAGAAGGGCACTTGATCCGCATCTGCTAAAAGGCGGAGGCCGGCGGCTTTTGTTTCCGGCTTTTTTTCTCTGCATCCGGCTTCTTTATGCTATACTATTTCCATGGATGAGCATACGGAGGTCAAAGGATGATCGTAAAATGCATTTTGTGCGATAAAATGGAAACGATTGATGACGAGTCGCCGCTGGCGAAAAAATTGAGAAACCGTCCGATTCATACGTATATGTGCCAAGAATGCCACGACAGAATCAGCAAAAAAACGAAGGAAAGATTGGCCACGGGAAAATTTCGCACCTATCCGATGAAGAAAAAGGATGATGACTGGTTTTAAATGACCTAAATGCGGTACGGCGCGGAAGATTTCCCTCTTGTTTTAAACGGAAAAAACGCAACCGTCTCCATGGAACAGGAGACGGTTGCGTTTTGTTTGGAAAGACGGCTATTCGCCCGGATTTTCCCGGGCCCCTTCCCGCCATCTTCTAAACCGGTAGACCGCAAGGACGAGGGCGATGACGATCAGCCCCTCCGCCACCGGAAGGAAAATCGCCAGAAAGGTAAGGATCGTGCTCCCGAGGATAAGAAACAGGTAAACGATCGCCGATTTCAACAGCGGCAATTTCCGGGCAAAGCCCAATTTATAAGCGATGATGCATAAAAAAACGATGAGGATATATAAAATCCACATCCCCGAATCCGGGTTCTCGTCCACCCGCAGCAGTCTGGGAATCGGCGACAGACGGCTTTGAATATCCTCCAACGGAATGCCCCCTTTGATCATTGCCTAGCCAAATCCATTGTACATGATGCGGAAGGATTTGTAAAAATCTTTTCCGGCCGGTTCGGGCTTGGATCCGACGTTTTCATCCGCAAGAAGAATGAGGCCTCCTTATCCCGGCTTCCCTACCGGATTTTTCCGGCGCGCGGGGATCTGAGCCCCTTCCCGGCCTAGGGGAGACGCCGAGGCGGGCCCGTTCCCCGCACGGCCTTTCGGCCGCCCTCTTCCGGCATTTACATCTTCCGCTTTTTCGCCAGTTTTTCCCGCTCGCTTTTATTCAATATTTTTTTCCTCAGCCGGATGGATTTGGGGGTCACTTCGCAATATTCATCGTCATCCAGATATTGAAGGGCCTCTTCCAGGGTAAAAATCCGGGGTTTTTTCATGATCTGCGTCTGTTCCTTCGTCGCCGAACGGATGTTGGTCGCATGTTTCGTTTTGCAAATGTTGACGGTCAGATCGTTTTCCCGGTTATGCTCCCCGACGATCATCCCTTCATATACTTCCGTCCCCGGTTCGACAAAAATCGTACCCCGGTCTTCCAACTGCAGGATCCCGTAAGTCGACGCGGTTCCCGTCTCCAAGGCGACAAGGACCCCCCGCTCCCTCCGGCCGATTTCGAAGGGAAGTTTCGGCCGGTATTCCTCGAAGGAGTGGTTGTAGATCGCATAGCCCCTCGTCATCGACATCAGCTCGCTCTGATACCCGATCAGTCCCCGGGAAGGGACGGAATAGACGAGCCGGACCTGGCCGTTTCCGGCATGGCGCATATCCAGCAGATTTCCTTTCCGCCTGCCGAGGGACTCGATGACCTGGCCGGAATATTCTTCCGGCACGTCAATGACGACCCTTTCGAAGGGTTCGCAAATCTTGCCGTCGATTTCCTTTTCGATGACTTCCGGTTTGGAGACCTGCAATTCAAACCCTTCCCGGCGCATCGTCTCGATCAGGATGGCCAGATGCAGCTCCCCGCGGCCGGAAACGATCCAGGCGTCGGGGGAATCGGTGGGCTCCACCCGCAAACTGACGTCCGTCTGCAGCTCCAATTTCAGCCTTTCCTCAATCTTCCGGGCGGTGACAAATTTTCCTTCCCTTCCGGCAAAGGGACTGTTGTTCACGAGAAAGGTCATTTTTAACGTCGGTTCGTCGATCCTTAGGGGCGGAAGGGGATCGGGGGCCTCCACCGGGCAGATCGTCTCCCCGACCAAAATGTCCCCCATCCCGGAAACGGCCACGAGATCGCCGGCATAAGCCTCTTCGATCTCCACCCGCTTCAGTCCCATAAAGCCGAACATCTTCGTCACCCGGAAATGTTTCACCGACCCGTCCAACTTCATCAGGGCGACCTGCTCCCCGTTCCGCATCGTGCCCCGGAAGATCCTTCCGATCCCGATCCGGCCGATGTAATCGTTATAATCCAGTAGCGCCACTTGCATTTGCAGCGGTTCGTCCCGGTTGTCGACGGGCGCCGGCACCGTCCGGACGATCGTTTCGAACAAAACCTCCAGCGAAGAATCCTGTTCCCGCGGATCCAAGCCGGCCGTTCCTTTGACGGCCGACGTGTAAACGACGGGAAAATCGAGCTGATCTTCGTCGGCGCCCAGCTCGATAAACAGATCGAGCACCTCGTCGACAACCTCTTCCGGGCGGGCATTTTCCCGGTCGATTTTATTGATGACGACGATCGGGGTGACCTTTTGTTCCAGCGCCTTTTTAAGGACGAAGCGGGTCTGCGGCATGCACCCTTCAAAGGCGTCCACGACGAGCAAAACGCCGTCGACGAGCCGCATGATCCGCTCCACTTCGCCCCCGAAATCCGCATGGCCCGGGGTGTCCAGGATGTTAATTTTTACGTTTTTATATTGAACGGCGGTATTTTTCGCCAATATGGTTATGCCCCGTTCCCGTTCGAGGTCGTTGGAATCGAGGACCCGTTCCCGGACCTGCTCGTTGGCCCGGAACATCCCCGCCTGTTTCAACATTTGATCCACCAAAGTCGTCTTTCCATGATCGACATGGGCGATGATGGCAATATTCCGGATGTCTTCACGCAGTTTCATTTTCTCCGTTTCCTCCTGAAAAAATCAGCGAGAATATTATAGCACAACAAAAAAGGAGAGTAGAAAAAAAGCCGTTCCTTTTGTAAAATAAAATGGAACGGAAATGCCGATCTTACGGAAAGAAGGAATGGCCGTGAAAGATATGAAATGGATCTTCCTTTTCTACGCCGTATTGGCGGTTCTCGCCATGGCGGGCATCGGGTTTTCCATCAGCCTGCGGAACGCGGCTTTGGGCTTCTTCTTTCTAGTTTTCCTTTTCTTCATCATGGGAATCGGCTTTCAAACGAAGAAAAAATGGAGAGAAGAAGGGAAATTGTAAAACGAGAGGAAGGCCGGCGCGCGGCCCATCCTCTTGTTTTTTTATTGCTTTTTATCCGTTAAATTCCCTGATACGTGGCCAGAAAAGTTTCCAGAAGCTTTTCATGCAGACCGGGTTTCGCAAGAAAGACGGAGCTTTTTTCCAAGATCGACAGCGGTTCCCCCGTCAATTTCGTGGCTTTTCCGCCCAATTCTTCCACGATGATCATGCCCGCCGCGAAATCCCACGGGGAAAGCTTCAGACTGATATAGGCGTCAAGCCATCCGGCCGCCACATAACCGATCTCGATGGCGGCGGATCCGATCGAACGGGTTCCCCTCATCTTCTTTACCATCGGAATGATGCATTCTTTGACGTCGGGGGAATCTTTGACCAGCCAAGTCGGGTTGATGCCCAAGATGGCTTCCTCCACCGGCCTTTCGGTCAGCTTCGGCAGCGGCCGGTGATTGAAATAGGCCCCCTCCCCTTTCACCGCATGGTACAATTCATCCCGGACCACATCATAAATATAGGCCAGCCTTCCCGCGCCGTTTTCGAAAACGGCGACGGATATGGCGAAATTCCGTTTTTGATGGACAAAATTCATCGTGCCGTCGATCGGATCGACGACCCAGATCACCCCGCCGAGTTCCGCCGGATCATCGCCGAATCCTTCCTCGCCCACGATTTGATGGCCGGGATAGGTTTGGCGGATTTTATTGACGAAAAACCGTTCCGTTTCCCGGTCGATATTGGTCACCAAATCGTTTTTATTGGATTTGGTAAAAATATCGAAATCTTGGCTTAACGCCCGGCGGATCCGTTCACCCGCCTCCCGTATCCAATCCTGAGCGTTGCGGTCAACCTGTTTCCAATCGATCATCAGCTACCCTCCATCAGATGAAATCCTTACCCTCCACCTATTTTACCACAGAACGGAAGGCTTCCGGCAAAAAACCCGGAGACGGCCTTACGATTTTTCGCCGGAAATAGGGCTTAAAGAAGGCTTTACCGGAGACGGGAAAGGATGAAACGGCAAGAGGCACCGGATCAGCCCGCCCTTCCGCCGGAAAACAGGAACAACCCATTGGCATTTTGCCGCACCAATTGTTATTTTTAAAGTAAGTCCTTATCGCCTTCCCGGCTTTGCCGGAAGGCTCATTCGAAAAACGAAGGAGGATGACCAGTGGAATTTCAGGGATTTGTCGATGAGGACTTCGAGGTTTTTCATATCGGCGGTTTGGAGAAGCGGATGGAGGGGATCAGGGCCAGGATCCAGCCGAAATTCCGGGCGTTGGGGGAAAAATTGGCGCCCCGGCTTTCGCACATGACCGGAGAAGAAATGTTTTTGCATATCGCCAAACATGCCAGGAGGAAAGTGAATCCTCCCGCGGATACATGGCTGGCCCTTTCCGTCGACAAGCGCGGCTATAAAAAAATGCCCCATTTCCAAGTGGGATTGTTTGATGACCGGGTCTTCATCTGGCTGGCCTACATCAATGAACTGGAAAACAAGCGGCGGTTCGGCGAAAAATTGCTGGAAAACCTGAAAATGATCAAGGAAACCGTCCCCGGAGATTTCGTCGTGTCCGCCGACCATACGAAAAAAGAGGGAACGTTTTTGCGGGAAGCGGATCTGCAAAAGATGCTGGAACGGTTTGTTGGCGTGAAGAAGGAAGAGTTTTTGCTGGGGAAATATATCCATCGGGGAGACCCGGTTTTGCACAAGGGGAAGGAATTGGAAAAAATCATCGTAGAAACCTTTGAAACCCTCGTTCCGGTTTATCGGGCATCCTTTTCTTAATTGTTAATGCGGGGCCCCTTCACCGGGCGGCAAAGGAAAGCGGAGGCGGGCGGCCTCTCCGCCGATTGCCGGCACAGCCTCTTCCCCGCGAAATTCCATACCGTCAGCGCGGCCGGGGACGCCGGCAAAAGGCGCCCCGTGCCCCGCTTCATGTACCTTTCCGCGGCGGCGGGATGCCGGCGCATTCCTGCTTCTGGATACGTCCCCGGTCCCGGAAGGGACCCCGAAAAGCCCCGGCGGACGAGTTTACGCCGCCGCCCTCGCACGGGCTTTTCGGCTGCCGAAAACCGGCGGGCGCCCGGGTCCGCCGGCCGGCCGGTCAATGGGAATAGCGCTCCCCGATGATGGGACGGTTCCGGATTCCTTTCTGCTGTTCCGGAAGGAGCCGGCATCCGAAGGCTTCAAACGCCCGGTTCCGCCATCCATTTTTTCCGGATTTCCTCCGCTTCCCTGATCATGCGGGCAAAAAGCTCCGCTACGGAAGGGACATCCTTGATCAGGCCGACGACCTGCCCCGCCCAGACGAAACCTTCTTCCGTTTTTCCTTCCCAGGCGAACCGTTTGTTCGCTTCCCCGGATATATAGTCCTTTAATTGCTCATAGGTGGCGTTTTCCCGTTCCAATTCAAGGATCCGCTCCGCCCAGCTGTTATGCAGGACCCTGGCCGGCGCCCCCAGCGAACGCTTGATGATGACGGTGCTCGTTTCATCGCCGTTCACAAGGGCTTCCTTATATTTTTCGTGGGCATGGACGCATTCCTTCGTGGCCACGAAGCGGGTGCCCATTTCAATCCCTTCCGCCCCCAAACAAAGGGCAGCCATCAGTCCGCGTCCGTCGCCGATCCCGCCCGAGGCGATCACGGGAATGGAGACGGCATCGACCACTTGGGGAACCAATACGAAGGTGGACAAATCATGCTTGCCGATGTGGCCCCCTCCTTCTTGGCCGACCACCATGACCGCATCCGCGCCGAGCTCTTCCGCCTTCTGCGCCTGCCGCTTGGCGGCCACCAGCACCAGCTTCTTCACCTTCACTCCCTCGAGCGCCTGGAAAAAGGGCGTCGGGTTGCCGCCGGTTACGGAAACGACGGGAACCTTTTCGTCGACCGCCACCTGCAAATAATCCAAGAAAGGACGGCCGTGCTGCCCGATGGCAAAATTCACCCCGAAAGGTTTATCGGTCAGCTGCCTCACTTTCCGGATCTCTTCCCGCAATTTCTCCGGGCTTTCAAGGGACATGGCGGTAATCTGGCCAAGCCCCCCCGCGTTCGATACGGCGGCGGCCAGTTCGCTGTATGCCAAATGGGCAAGCCCTCCCTGGATGATCGGATAGCGGATGTTTAACAGTTCCGTTACTCGGGTAGTCCAGTTCATCATTTTTTCCTCCCGTCTCTTTGACATTTTCTCTCCCCTCCTTTGAGTATATCAGGTCAAGGAATAAATGGTAAGTTGATCCCCGGAATGGGGACGGATGTTCAAAAAACGGTAAAAATTTGCCGGGACAAAGGCCAAGGTTGCGGGGAAGACGGCCTCTCCCAAGGCGGAAATGGAGCAGGGGACGGGCCGGCAAACGCGGGCGGGCATTTCGGCCGAGGGAAAGGCGGACATCGCCGGCCGGTTTTCATGAAAAACAGGGAACGGTCCGATGAAGGGGCATTTCCCTTATCACAAATATCCGATGAATCTCTTTTCGATTTCAGGCCTGTCATAATCTAAAATCCAGCCGTTGTATCTTTTATCAACGCCGCTTATCGTTTCAGGGGAAGCCGCCGATAAGTCGCAGCCCCGGTCATCGCAGATGTGAAAAATCGTCCCCTTGCCGATATTGATAAAATAGACGCGGTTTGAAATGCCCGGTTTCACGCCCAAATCTTGATCGCAAACCGCTTTTCCCATCGGCGCGGATTTGACATCCGATGTTTTGCATCTCCACGTGAAACCGAGCGTCTTGCACCTTCCTTCCTCGTCATCTTCCGGGAAAATATAGGGCATTTCCTGAAGGGCGATTTTATCCGGAAACGATTTCTGAACAAAGGGAGAAATTCCTTAATTTGCGTTTTATGGTTCTCCCTTGGCCGTCATCATTCACATCGATCGCGAAAAAGATATCGTCCGCCGGCGGATGCAGGGACGCAAATAAGGCGGCCCTTTGCTGACATCATTGCAAATGGGCGCGGTTGCGGGCTTCATATTCCCTTTTCCCCTCGACCCCCGATTCGGACCGGATGCCCATCGGCCATTAATAGAACAAAGGCGGGTTCAGTTCCAAATCCGGAAATTTTTCTCGCATAAATTCGTTTAACCGCATCTTTACACCCCACCGTTCAACTCCTATGGATTTCATCGGGACGAAGCGAAAAATGGAAACTTGGACCGGCGCAAACGAAAACGTTTTTGTCGTTCCCGATAATGCCCGGTGCCTGTTTCCCCTGCGCCAACCGCCGGCGAACGGGGACCGGGCGCGACAATGGCCGGGATTTTGCGGCGGCCCTTATCCATTTTTTATGACTGGAAAAAGAAAGGACGAATTGGTATAATTCATTTTGTTTTATTTTCAGAGTCCCATTTTATCCCCAGACATCGAGGTGAACATCCCGTTGAAACAAGAACGCACGCCATTGTTTACAGGGCTCGTTGAGCACATAAAAAGAAATCCCGTCCAGTTCCATATTCCCGGCCATAAAAAAGGGTCCGGAATCGAACCGGAATTCCGCAATTTTATCGGAGAGAACGCGCTGTCCATGGACTTGATCAATATCGCGCCGTTGGACGATTTGCACCATCCGGAAGGGATCATCAAAGAAGCCCAGGAGCTCGCCGCGGAGGCCTTCGGTGCCGATCACACCTTCTTTTCCGTGCAGGGGACTTCCGGCGCCATCATGGCGATGATCATGGCGGTTGTCGGTCCGCATGACAAGATCATCGTCCCCCGGAATGTGCATAAATCGGTGATGGCGGCCATCGTTTTCTCGGGAGCGACCCCGGTGTTTGTCCATCCCGAAGTCGATCATGAATTCGGCATTTCCCACGGCATTTCCCCCGGCGCCGTGAAACGGGCGCTGGAAGAACATCCCGACGCCAAGGCCGTGTTGGTCATCAATCCGACCTATTTCGGGGTTTGCTGCCATTTGCGGCAAATTGTCGACATCGCCCATTCTTACGGGGTGCCCGTCCTGGTGGACGAGGCCCACGGCGCCCACATCCATTTTCACGAAAGGCTGCCTCTTTCCTCCATGCAGGCGGGTGCGGATATGGCCGCAACAAGCGTCCATAAATTGGGCGGATCGATGACGCAAAGTTCGATTTTAAACGTCAAGGAAGGGCTCGTCAATGTCGACCGGGTCCGCGCCGTCCTAAGCATGTTGACGACCACCTCCACCTCCTACCTGCTCATGGCCTCCTTGGATGCGGCCCGGAAACAGTTGGCCACCCGGGGAAGGGAACTGCTGGAAAAAACCATCGGCCTGGCCGATTATTTGCGGGAAGAAATCAATAAAATCCCTCCCCTGCGTTGCATGGGCAAGGAAATCTTGGGGAGCGGAGCGGTCCATGACTTGGATCCGACCAAGCTGACCATCTGCGTCAAAGACTTGGGAATTTCCGGCCACGATGCGGAAAAATATTTGCGGGAAGCCCATAACATCGAAGTGGAGCTTTCCGATTTGTACAACGTGCTGTGCATCATCACGTTCGGGGATACAAAAAGGGAAGCGGACCTTTTGATCGAAGCTTTGAAGGACATGGTAAAAACCTTCCTTCCCCAGGCGGCGAAAAAGGACGTCCAGGTCCTGCTCCCGGAAATACCGAAACTCGCCCTTTCCCCGAGGGAAGCCTTTTACGCGGAAACGGAAGCCGTCCCCTTTGAAAAATCCGCGGGACGCATCAGCGCCGAATTCGTCATGGTTTATCCCCCGGGCATCCCGATCTTCATCCCCGGTGAAATGATCACCGAAGAAAACCTGTACTATATTCAAAAAAATATGGAAGCGGGTCTTCCGGTGCAGGGACCGGAAGACCGGGAACTGAAATGGCTGCGCGTCATAAAAGAATAGGGTTTGCGTCCGTTGGATAAGCTGGAAGCCCGGCGCCCGGGCGAATTTCCATTCGAAAACAAGAAGGGAGCGAACGCTCCCTTTTTTTCATCATGCCGCCTGTTCGGCGTCGTCAGGCGGGCCAAGGAAAGCGGGGCGTTCCCTTGCGGGTCGGCCCTGCCTCCTTATTCATCCCCGTCTTCCTCCCCTCGGCAATGGGGATGAGGACATTTCCCGTACAATACGGAAACTTTTTCGTCTTCAAAATACTCGATGGTTGCGTTGCATTCCTGGCAGACAAGAATGCCCAATCCGCTCACCCCGCAACTAAATATGTCATACTAATTGATCTTATAATATAACTAATTGGAAACGTTGTCAATATAAAAAATGTCATATTGGTGAATTATGACATATGTAACATGTAACAGGAATTGCGGGGAAACCGGAACACAGCCCACGACGAAGGTCCGGCCGGACCGGCCGCCGCCGAGGCGGTGCAGAAACCGGGGAAAAATAAAAACCGCTTCGAGCCTCGAACGGCTTGAAGCGGTTTTCTTGTCCGCTTTATTTCAAGATATGGATCGGCGATCCTAAAGCGGCTTCCGCGGCTTCCATCGTGATTTCGCCGAGGGTCGGATGGGCGTGAATGGTCATGGCGATATCTTCGGCCGTTACCCCCGCTTCGATGGCCAAACCGATTTCGGCGATCATATCGGAAGCGCCGGGGCCGGCGATTTGCCCGCCGATGACCAAACCGTCTTCCTTCCGGGTGACGAGCTTCAGGAAACCGTCGGAATTGTTCAAGGCAAGGGAACGGCCGTTGGCCGCAAAGGGGAACTTCCCGACGGTCACTTCAATTCCTTCCGCCTTCGCCTGCTCTTCCGTATAGCCGACGGTGGCCAATTCCGGATCGGAGAAGCACACCGCAGGGATAGCCAGGTAGTCGACGGCGGACGGGTGCCCGCTGATCGCTTCCGCGGCCACTTTCCCTTCATAGGATGCCTTATGGGCGAGGGCGGGGCCGGGGACGATATCGCCGATGGCGTAAATGTTCGGGATGTTTGTGCGGCATTGTTCGTCCACTTTGATCAGGCCTTTGCCGACAAATTCGACGCCGATTTGTTCCAATCCGATGTCATCCGTGTTCGGGCGTCTGCCGACGGTCACCAGGACGTAATCGGCTTCCACTCTTTCTTCCTTTCCGTCCGCTTCATAGGTGACGACGACCCCGTCTTCCTTTTCTTCCACGCCCTTCGCCAAAGCCTTCGTAATGATGGTCGCGCCTTTTTTCTTTAAGTTCTTTTTCACGAGGGCGGACATTTGTTTTTCAAAGCCGGGCAAAATTTCGTCCGCCCCTTCAATGATGACGATTTCCGTGCCAAAATTGGCGTAGGCGGAGCCGAGTTCCGTGCCGATGTAGCCCCCGCCGATGATGACCATCTTCTTCGGGATCTCGGGGAGATTCAAGGCGCCGGTCGAATCGAGCACCCGTTTCGAAAACTTGAAGGCGGGCAATTCGATCGGCCGTGAACCGGTTGCGATGATGACATTTTTAAAGGTGAAGGTTTGGGCGGAATCGCCGTTGATGACCCGCAGCGTGTTGGCATCGACAAAATAGGCTTCCCCTTTGACCACTTCCACCTTATTTCCCTTTAACAAGGTGCCTACGCCGCTGGTCAGCCTTTTGACGACACCGGCCTTCCATTCTTGAACCTTGGAAAAGTCCACCTTCACGTTTTCCGCAAAGATGCCGATGTCACCCGATTCTTTCGCGTCCGCATACTTATGGGCGGCATTGATCAAGGCTTTGGAAGGGATGCAGCCGACGTTCAAGCAGACGCCGCCGAGTTCCCCCTTTTCGATGACGGTTACCTTTTGGCCGAGCTGGGCCGCGCGGATCGCCGCCACATACCCGCCGGGACCGGCCCCGATGACTATGGTGTCCTTTTCAATCGGAAAATCTCCAACTACCATTTTTTACGCCTCCATTAACAAAAGTTCGGGATCGCTTAACAACCGTTTGATATGGTTGAGGGCATATTGCGCCGTTGCGCCGTCGATGATCCGGTGGTCGAAACTCAAGGACAGCGCCAAGACGGGGGCCGCCACGATTTCACCGTCGCGCACGACCGGCTTCTCTGCAATACGTCCTATTCCCAGTATAGCAACTTCCGGATGATTAATCACGGGAGTAAACCATTGTCCGCCTGCCGAACCGATGTTGGTAATCGTGCAGGAGGATCCCTTCATTTCGTTCGGGGCCAGCTTCCCTTCCCTGGCTTTTTGGGCCAGCTCGTTGATTTCTTTCGCGATGGCGAACATGGATTTGCGGTCGGCATCCTTGACGACCGGGACGAGCAAGCCGCGTTCAGTATCCGCCGCGATTCCGATATTGTAATAATGCTTGTGGATGATTTCCTCGGCTTCATCGTCGATGGACGCATTCAATATCGGGTATTCCCGGAGGGCGCTGACCAAAGCCTTGACGACATAAGGCAGGAACGTCAGTTTGATGCCCTTTTCCGCGGCCACTTCTTTGAATTTCTTCCGGTGGGCGACGAGTTTCGTGACATCCACTTCATCCATGAGCGTAACATGGGGGGCGGTATGTTTGGATTGGACCATCGCCTTGGCGATCGCCCGGCGGATTCCGCTCATCTTTTCCCGGGTTTCCAGCAGCACTTCGCCGGTCGCAGCCGCCGTTTCGGGCGCCGGTTTTTCCGCCGTTTCCTTCGCCTCGGTTTCCGCGGGGGCCGCTTTTGCTGTTCCGGCCAAATAGTTGTCGATATCTTCCTTCAAAATCCGCCCGTTCGGACCCGAGCCGGTGACAAGCTGAATGTCGACGCCTTTTTCCCTGGCGTATTTCCGGACGCTGGGCATGGCGATGACCCGGCGTTTCGGCTCGGCCTTCTCTTCCGTTTGCGGAGCCGCCGCTTCTTCCTTCACTTCCGCTTGGGAACCGGCTTCTTTCGCGGGTTCTTCCCCATGATCCCCTTTAAATTGCATGTCTTCGTATCCCGGCGCATCAATGGTGACAAGCACATCGCCGACGACGGCCGTTTGCCCTTCCGGCACGAGAATTTCCAAAACCTTCCCTTCCACGGGAGAGGGGATTTCCACGACCGCTTTATCGTTTTGAACTTCACAAAGCACATCGTCTTCTTTGACTTCGTCACCGGGCTTGACGAACCATTTGACGATTTCACCTTCATGTATTCCTTCTCCGATGTCCGGCAATCTGAATTGGAATGCCACAATTATCCCTCCTGTAATATTCGGAATGGGAGGAAGCCGGCGCCTCGCCGTTTTCCTCCGCAGACAGCGCGATCAGAACGTGAGCACTTTTTTCGCGGTTTCATAAATATCCTTCGCATTCGGCAGCCAAACGTTTTCCGCCTGGGAGAAAGGATAAACCGTATCCGGTGCCGTCACGCGCAAAACCGGCGCCTCCAGGCTCAAGATCGCCCGTTCGTTGATTTCGCTGACGACGTTGGCGGCGATTCCGGCTTGCCGTTGGGCTTCTTGGACAACGATGGCCCGGTTCGTTTTTTCCACGGAAGCGACGATCGTTTCCACATCGAGGGGGCTTACCGTGCGCAAGTCGACCACTTCTGCGGAATAGCCTTCTTTCTCCAATTCCGCTGCGGCCTTCAGCGATTCATGCACCATCGCACCGTAGGCGAAGATGGACAGATCCTTACCCTCCCGTTTGACATCCGCTTTGCCGAGGGGGATCGTATATTCTCCTTCCGGCACTTCGCCGCGGATGGAACGGTAAAGCTTCAAATGCTCCAGGAAGACGACCGGATCGTTGTCGCGGATGGAGGAGATCAACAACCCCTTGGCGTCGTAAGGGGTAGACGGAATGACGACCTTCAGACCCGGCACTTGGGCGACCAACCCCTCCAGGCTGTCCGAATGCAATTCGGGCGTGTGAACGCCGCCGCCGAAGGGCGAACGGACCGTGATCGGCATTTGGTAGGTGCCGCCGGTGCGGTAACGGTAGCGGGACATTTGGCCGGCGATGGAATCCATCACTTCAAAAAGGAAACCGAAAAATTGGATCTCGGGAACGGGGCGAAAACCTTGAAGGGCGAGGCCGATGGCCAGACCGCCGATCCCCGATTCCGCCAAGGGGGTGTCGAAAACGCGGTCGGCGCCGAATTCCTTTTGCAGCCCGTCCGTGGCGCGGAAAACCCCGCCGTTAACCCCCACGTCTTCACCGAAGACGAGGACGTTCGGGTCCCTTTTCAATTCCGTGCGCAAGGCATCCGTAATCGCTTGAACCATTGTCATTTGAGCCATCTTTTACTTCGACTCCTTTTCTTTGTATATTTCGTATTGTTCTTGCAGGTTGGCGGGCAATTTTTCAAACATGATCGAAATCAGGTCCGTCACCTTTTGCTTCGGCGTTTCATCCGCCTTCTTTATCGCTTCCTTGATCTCTTCCTTCGCTTTTTCGATGGTTTCTTGTTCCATTTCTTCGTTCCAGAGGCCCTTCTTTTCAAGATACTTCCGGAAACGGACCAAAGGATCTTTCTTTTCCCACTCGTTGTCCAATTCTTTGGAACGGTAGCGGGTCGGGTCGTCGCCGGACATCGTGTGCGGCCCGTAACGGTAGCACAGCGTTTCGATCAGGGTCGGACCTTCGCCGTTGATCGCCCGTTCGCGGGCTTCCTTCGTCGCCGCATATACCGCCAGCGGGTCCATGCCGTCCACTTGGATGCCAGGGATTCCGGCTGCAACGGCTTTTTGGGCCAGGGTCTTGGCCGCCGTTTGCACTTCGACGGGCGTGGAAATGGCGAAACGGTTGTTTTGGACGATGAAGATGGCGGGAACTTTAAACGCTCCGGCAAAGTTGATGCCTTCGTAGAAATCCCCTTGGGAAGTTCCCCCGTCTCCGGTATAGGTGACGGCGACGGCTTTCTTCCCCCTCTTCTTGAGGCCGAGGGCCACCCCTGCCGCCTGCACGTATTGGGCGCCGATGATGATTTGCGGAGGCACCACGTTCAAACCTTCGGGAATTTGGTTTCCGACGAAGTGGCCGCGGGAGAACAGGAAGGCTTTGTAAAGCGGCAGTCCGTGCCAGATGATTTGCGGAACATCCCGGTAACCGGGCAAAATAAAGTCTTCTTTTTCCAAAGCGAAATGGGAGGCGATTTGGGATGCTTCCTGGCCGGCCGTCGGCGCATAGAATCCCAAACGTCCCTGACGGTTTAAGGAGATGCTCCGTTGGTCCAAAATGCGGGTGAACACCATCCGGCGCATCAATTCCTGCAGCTGTTCATCCGTCAAATCGGGGACGGCGCTTTCATTCACCACTTCCCCATCCTCATTCAAGATTTGGAAGGTCTGAAATTCCTTCTCGATTGACTCGAATTGCTTGGCCGCATCCAATACCTTATTCGTGTTCGGAGCCATTTTGTTCACTTCATCCTTTCCATAACATTCTTCCATATCATAGTTTTCCAGATAAAAGGGTTTTCATCCGCAAACCGAAAAGCTGTTCCCGCGAAAAAAGGAGGCGGAGGGAGGCGAAACTGTATTAATCGTTCGCGCTAAAATATTATTACAATCTCACCACAATTTTAGTTTACACTTTGTCGAATTCTTCGTCAATCATCATGAATTCAACTGGACCAATATTCACAAAAACGTTTCATTTTTTCAAAAAAATAAATCTGTTATATATTAATCCGTGTATCTGTTATATATTTTTTTCACTTAGCCCCCCGCCTGCGGGCCGATTCGGAAATCAAACGTTATTTTAGTAAAAACGAAAATCCCCTTCGGCCCCTTCATTTTCCAACCCCTCACGCCCCGGAAAACTATTTCAGAATAAAAAGGATTTTTCCTGTTTAACACAGTATTAATACAGGTTTCGCAAAAAAAATAAGCCTTGATCGGCTTATTCGGTTTTCACATCCAAACCGGCATCTTTGTAAAATTGAACCTTTGCCTCATTGTACGCTTCCGTTTGTTTGTTGAATTGCCCGTTCAGTTCGATCACCTCATGATAGATCCCGTTGATCTTGTTGATTTGATCCTCCAGGTCCTCCAGCTTCACGTTTTCCTCCTTAAACATGGCATAGAGCTCCCGGTCATAGGCGATGCCCTGCTTATATTTTCGATAAAGTTCCTCGTGCAATTCGTAGCGTTTCATCATCGTGTCGTACATTTTTTCCGCATTTTTCTTCAATTTCTCGTCGTCGAGTTTTTCGATGTCCTTGGTCAGCTTTTTAAACTCTTCTTCGGCCCGGATCATGCTCTCTCTTTCTTTTTCCAGGCATTCTTCCCTCTGCTTGGCGATCCCGGCCGCCTCATCGGACAATCGGGCGATCTTGTCACGGTCTTTCATTCCGAGGGACAAGATCTCATCGTAAATTTCCTTCTCTTTCTTCTCCAGTTCGATCAGGCGCTCCTGCTCGTTTTTAAACCCATCCTCGATGGAGACGACCTTTTCCATCCGTTCATACATCTTTTCCGCCGTCGATTGGAAAAGGCCGCACCCGGCGATCAGCGGGATGATGACGAAAAACAAGGGCCAAGTTCTGCGGATGTTCACCACAATGCCTCCGTTTCCTGTCGGATACCGCCGGTTGTTCGCGATCGAGCGGTGATTTCCCTTCCGGGCGGTTCCTTTCTGATTCGTTATCGGATATTATATATTATATTATGTATTCGAAAGCGATCCGTCTTCATTCACAGACGGGGAAAACTTTGCTAGACTATATTACGTTGAAAATGCGTTTGACGGGAGTGAAGCCGATGATCACGATGAAAGATATCATCCGCGACGGGCACCCTACTTTAAGGAAGGTGGCCAAGGAAGTCCCTCTTCCCCCGTCGAAGGAAGACATTGAAACGGGAAAACTGCTTATGGAATATGTGCAAAACAGCCAAAACGAGGAAATCGCAGCCCGTTACGGACTGCGTCCGGGCGTGGGGCTGGCCGCGCCGCAAATCAACGTTTCCAAAAGGATCATCGCCGTCCATTTTGAAGATTACAGCGGGAAAACATACAGCCACATCCTTTTTAACCCGAAGATCATCAGCCATTCCGTGGAAAAAGCCTACCTGGTTTCCGGGGAAGGTTGTCTGTCCGTCGACGAGGATATTCCGGGATATGTGCCCCGCTATGCGCGAATTACGGTGGAAGCCTATGACGAAGAAGGAAAAAAATTGCGGCTCCGCCTGAAAGAATATGCGGCAATCGTATTCCAGCACGAGATCGACCATTTGAACGGCATCCTGTTTTACGATCATATCGACAAGGAAAACCCGTTCAAACCGATTGATAATGCCATCCCTGTCGGACAATAGGCGCCGCGGAAAGGCCTGCCGCCGAATCGTCCCGCAAACATCGGAAATCCCGCCGGAACCGGCAGCGAGCGGAGTTCTGTTCGGGGCGGCTACAGCAGACCGGCGGCTATCAGACCGTGATAGACGCCGTCCTCGTCCACATGTTTCGTGACGTAATCGGCGTATCTTTTGACGATGTCCGGCGCGTTGCCCATCGCAATCCCTTTCCCGGCAAAATGGAGCATTTCGATGTCGTTCATTCCGTCTCCGAAGGCGAAAATATCCGACTTGGAAATCCGGCAATATTCGCTGATCCGGCGGATGCCTTCGGCCTTCGAGCCGCCTTTCGGCATCACGTCCAGGGCGTACCGGTGCCAGCGGAGAAACCGGAACATCGGAAATTCCGCTTCGTATTCTTTTTCTTCGCCGGGTTCGCAGAAAAGGAGCATCTGGTAAACCGGTCCCTTTTTATAGAACTCCGGATCATAGCCGGGTTCGGGTACGTTGATGCTTCTCATGCTCTCTTTGATGTAGCTGTGGCCGTTCATGGTGGCGCACATCCGGTCATGGGACATAAAGACGAAGGGATGGCCCTTTTCCTTCCCTTTTTCCAGCATACTTTCAATATGGCGGGGATCCATTTTGAATTGGAAGATCGGCCGGCCGTCGACGACGACGTATTGGCCGTTCAGGCTGACGAAGGTGTCAATGCCCAATGGCTCCCGGATGAATTCGAACATGAAAGGGGCGCGTCCGGTGGCGATGGCAACTTTGACGTCCTTTTCCTTCAGGCGAAGGATGGCTTCGACCGTCGCCGGGGGCACTTCGTTCCGGCTGTTCAAAAGCGTCCCGTCCACGTCGAAAAAGACAATTTTCCCCAATATCCATACCTCCTGTTCTACGCTGCTATAATTTTACGCTATAACAGATGCTATTTTCTTGTCAATCATTCCGTCGAAAATTCCAGTTTCAGGCATGAAAATCCGCAGGGAAAAGTCATATAATATAATTAAAAACATCATTAATAACATCGGGTTCCCGAGCCGCCGGATAAAACTTTTGCTAGAACCCTTTATCTTTGATACCGGTTGGGCTAAAATAAAAGACAGGGAGTGATCCGCGATGTTAAAAAAGCTGAAGAAAAAGCTTTTGGAACGGTGGAGAGATTTGCTTCGGAAAAAATTGATCGCGTAAACGAAGGGCTGTTTAAAAGAGAAAACCTTCCTTCCGAAGGTTTCACCTCCCTTAAATCAGCCCTTGTTTTTTACATACAGGTTGTCTTTTCCTTGTCTTTTTTTCTTTGGCAGCTTCCCTTTCCGACCGGCAAATGACGGTTCTTCGTGTAAGAAATGCGTTTTTCCGCTATAATGAATAAAGCTGCAAGGCTGCAAAAGGAGTGATCGAATTGATATTTAAAGTTTTCGTACAGGAAAACGCCGACCAGATTCCGGTCCGCGAAAAGACAAAGGCTGTGTATATCGAAGCGGAATCGGAGCGAGAAGTCCGGAAAAAAATGGAAGGAACCCCGTATAACATCGAATACATCCAGGCCCTGAGCGAAGCGCACCTGGAGTACGAAAAGAAAAGCCCGAATTTTAAATTATTGGAGCTATGAACATGAAATTTGTGAAAAATGACCAGACGGCCGTTTTTGCCCTCGGGGGTTTGGGCGAAATCGGCAAAAATACCTACGTGGTTCAATACCAGGACGAGATCATCGTCATCGACGCCGGAATCAAGTTTCCGGAAGATGAATTGCTAGGTATTGACTATGTCATTCCGGACTACACATACTTGGTGAAAAACGCGGAAAAAATCAAAGGGTTGTTCATCACCCACGGCCACGAAGATCATATCGGAGGCATCCCGTACCTGCTGCGGGAAGTCAACATCCCGATTTACGGGGGAAAGCTGGCGCTCGGGCTCATCCGGAACAAATTGGAAGAACACGGATTGCTGCGCCGGGCCAGGCTCCATGAAATCAAGGAAGACGACGTGATCAAATTCCGAAAAACTTCCGTCACCTTTTTCCGCACCACACACAGCATCCCCGATTCCTACGGAATCGTCATCAAGACGCCGCCAGGCAATATCGTCCACACCGGTGATTTCAAATTCGATTTCACCCCGGTTGGAGAAACGGCCAATTTGACAAAGATGGCCGAAATCGGCAAAGAAGGGGTGCTTTGTTTATTATCCGACAGCACGAACAGTGAAATACCCGAATTTACGATGTCGGAACGGAAGGTCGGAGAAAGCATCAAGGAAATTTTCCGCAAGGTGGAAGGGCGGATCATATTCGCCACCTTCGCTTCCAACATCCATCGTCTGCAGCAAGTGACGGAAGCCGCCGTACAAAACGGGAGAAAGATTGCCGTTTTCGGAAGAAGCATGGAAGCTGCCATTGAAATCGGCCGGGAACTCGGCTACATCCGCTGCCCGAAAAACACCTTCGTGGACGCCCAGCAAATCAACCGGCTTCCGGCGAACCAAATCACCATCCTGTGCACCGGAAGCCAGGGGGAACCGATGGCGGCCTTATCCCGGATCGCCAACGGCACCCACCGGCAAATCCAGATCATGCAAGGGGACACGGTCGTCTTTTCATCGTCGCCGATCCCCGGCAATACGACGAGCATCAACCGCACGATCAACATGCTCTATCGCGCCGGCGCGGATGTGATCTACGGTTCCTTGAACAACATCCACACCTCCGGCCACGGGGGCCAGGAAGAACAAAAGCTGATGCTCCGCCTGATGAAACCGAAATTTTTTATGCCCGTCCACGGGGAATACCGGATGCTGATCACGCACAAAAAACTGGCGGAGGACTGCGGGATCCCCGGAGAAAATTGCTTCGTCATGGATAACGGCGAGGTCCTCGCCCTCAGCAAGGATTCCGCCTACGTCGCCGGCAAAGTCCAGTCCGGTTCCATCTACATCGACGGAAGCGGCGTCGGCGACATCGGCAACATCGTCCTTCGCGACCGGCGAATCCTGTCGGAAGAAGGGCTCGTGATCGTCGTCGTCAGCATCAACATGAAGGAATTCAAAATCGCCGCCGGGCCGGACATCATCTCCCGCGGATTCGTTTACATGCGGGAGTCGGGCGATTTAATCAGCGAAGCGCAATCGCTGATCAAAAAGCATCTGGAAAAAATCATGGGGAAAAAGACAACCATGTGGTCAGAAATCAAAAATGAAATCACGGAAATTTTAGGGCCGTTCCTGTATGAAAAAACGAAACGGCGGCCGATGATCCTGCCGATCATCATGGAAATATAAGCGGCCGCAAAAAAAGCGGACATGGCGGGGCGGAAAACGCCGCACCCGCCCCCGCTGCAAAAGGCGGCCGCCGGCCGGGCCGGGTCTCCCCTTTCGGCCCGGCCTCTTCCTTTCCATCCGAAGGGCCGCAAAGGAACCGGTTCATCCCGCAAGCACCGGCGGCTTGCCTTTCCGGTCTCCCCCTTAGCTGTATCCCTGTTGATAAAAACAATGAACGAAACGGCAACTCCCCCGTTCCCGTCTCCCCTTGCCTTCATCTCCTCCAATGGAAACCGGATTCGTCATCGAATCCTTTCCGAAACCCCTGAAGCCTTCTTGATGCGCGTTACGCGATTTCGCCGTCATGCATAACATTTCCGAAGCCGATCCACCCGCATCGTCCGGTTCCGGAAAACGGGGAAATAGGGGAAAAAGCGATGTCCGTCGTCCGGAAAACATGCCCCTTTCCACGGTTTTCGCCCATGGGAAGCTGTCCGGGAACGCCGGCGAGAAAATCGGGAAAAAGGCGGCCAAATAAAAAAGCCGGCGAAAAAAGTGCGGCCTGTCGAACCCTTTTCGCCGGCGAAAAGCCCGGCCCGCCCCCCTGGAAGGCGGCCGGGATCCCCGCCGAACCGATGACGGGGAAAATTCCGCCAATATCCGTTCTCCTGCCCTCTAGGCCTGCAGCATTTTATACTGGGCCTGAATCAGCTTGTAATATTCCCCTTTCTGTGCCATCAGCTGGTCGTGGTTACCTTCTTCGATAATATTCCCGTGGTTCAGCACGAAGATCTTATCCGCATCCCGGATCGTTGAAAGGCGGTGGGCGATGATCACCGATGTCCTCCCTTTCAACAGGGTTTTCAGCGCCTCTTGGATCCGGACTTCCGATTCGGTGTCAATGCTTGCCGTCGCTTCATCCAAAATCAGGATTTTCGGATCCGAAAGCAATGCCCGGGCGAAGGACAGGAGCTGCCTTTCGCCGACGGACAGCACATTCCCCCGCTCTTCCACTTCCGTTTCGTAACCTTTGGGAAGTTTGTTGATGAAGAGATCGGCCCCGACCGCCTTCGCCGCCGCCTTCACTTCCTCATCGGTGGCATCGGGCCTGCCGAACCGGATGTTTTCAAGAATGGTGCCGGAAAAGATGAAGGTTTCCTGCAGGACGATGCCGATATTCCGCCGCAAACTTTTTAAGGCGATGTCCCGGATATCGTATCCGTCAATCCGGACGACGCCCCCCGTGGCATCGTAAAAGCGGCTGATCAAATTGGCGATCGTCGTTTTTCCCGAGCCGGTATGCCCGACGAGGGCGACGGTTTGCCCGGGCAAAATTTCCAGACTGATCCCGTTCAAGGCCGGCCGTTTCTGGTCGTAGGAAAATGTAACATTCTCGAAGCGGATATGGCCGTTCATCTTCTTCAGCTCGACGGAATCCTTTTTGTCCGAGACGATCGGTTTTTCATCCAAATATTCGAAAATCCTTTCCGAAGAAGCCATCCCGATGAGCAATTGGTTGTACACCTGGCCGAGCCGGGAGATCGGCTCCCAGAACATGCCCAAATAAAAGGCGAAGGATACGAAAACCCCGATCGTCACTTCCCCCGTTTTTAACAGATGGGCGCCGTACCAAAGCAGCACGGCCGTGCCCAAGGCGTTCGTCATTTCCACAAGCGGGCGGAACATGGCGTTTTTCTTCGTCGCCTGCCGCCAGCTTTCAAAGTTTTCCGTATTGATGCCGTCAAAGAAGGCGATGTTTTCCACTTCCTGGGTGAAAGCCTGGGTGATGCGGATCCCCTGCAGGCTTTCATTCAGATGGGAATTGAGCTTCGATTGCTTCAGCCGCACGATCTGCCAGGAACGGCGGATATTTCGCCGCAATTTCGTGGAAATGAAAAACATCAGCGGGACGACGATCATCACGGCAAGGGTAAGCTCAGGGCTTAAAGAGAGCAGGATGCCGATGATGCCCAAGAGCATGAGAAAATCCATCAACGAATTGATGACCCCGTTCGTAAACAGCTCCTGCAAGGAGTTGGTGTCATTCATGATCCGGACCAGGATCGACCCGGCCGAACGGGAATCGAAAAACCGGTGGGACAGACTTTGGACGTGGGTGAACAGATGCGTCCGCAAATCGTAGATGATGTTTTGCCCGAGCCGGTTCATCCAGCGGATCCGGTACAAGTTGGCCGCATAAGAAAGCAAATACAGGACGAAGATCACGGCGACGAGAAGGATGAGCATTTCCCTGTTCTTTTCGACGATGGCCTTTTCGATGGTGTAAACGCCGATCAAGATCGGGATGACAAGGCGGACGGCCATCGTCAAAAAAACCGCGGCGACGGCAAGGGGCAGCAAATTTTTGGCATAGGGCTTCATATATCCCAGGAGGCGGACCATCTGTTTCCAGTTGAACGGCTTTTCGATCACCTGGTCCTGGGAATAATGGAATCGGTGCAAGACGTTCGGATTGATTTTTCTCCGTTCGGCTTCCATTTTCGCATCACTCCGTTTGCGTTTGCAACACCGCGGCTTGATCGCGGTATTGGATATCGTAAATCCGACGGTAAAGGCCCCCGTTTTGCAGCAAAAACTCGTGGGTGCCCCTTTCGACGATCCTCCCGTTTTCCAAGACGAGAATCTCATCGGCATGCTTCAGCGAGGAGATCCGGTGGGCGATGATGAAGGTCGTCCGGCCTTTCATCACTTCCCGCAGCGCCTTTTGGATGGCGAATTCCGTTTCCATGTCCACGGCGCTGGTCGCGTCATCCAAGATTAAAATGCTCGGATTCATGCAGATGGCCCGGGCGATGGCGATCCGCTGTTTCTGTCCCCCCGACAGGCCCAATCCCCGCTCGCCGAGAACCGTGTCGTAACCGTCGGGCAATTCCATAATAAAGTCATGGGCCTGGGCCCGTTTCGCCGCTTCGATGATTTCTTCCATCGTTGCATCCGGCCTGCCGTAGGCGATGTTGGCCTTGATCGTGGAAGAAAAGAGGAAGGATTCCTGCGGCACATACCCGATTTGGGAGCGGAGGGTGTACAAGGAATAGTCCTTGATATTCCTCCCGTCGATGAGCACTTCCCCCTTCTGCGGTTCATAGAAGCGGGCGAGCAATTGGGTGATGGTCGTCTTTCCCGAACCGGTCGGGCCGATCAGCCCGATAATCTGGCCAGGGCGGACGTGGAAGGAGATGTCTTCGACGGCCTCCTGGTTGTCGCCGGTGTACTTCATCGTTACCCCGCGAAACTCCACTTCTCCCCGGAAACGGACGTTACGGACCGCATCCGGCTTTTCCCGGATATCCTCCGGTTCCTCAAGAATTTCCAAAAGCCGCTCGCCGGAAGCCTTCGCCTGGGAAAACATGTTGATGATGAATCCCAGGTTCATGATCGGGAAGATCAAAAATCCGACCAGGCTGTAAAAGGCGACGAGCTCCCCGGGCTGCAGCCGGCCGTTGATGACCATGAGGCCCCCGTAGGAAAGCAAAAGCACGACGGAAAGATTGCCGATAAATTCCATCAAGGGAAAATATTTCGCCCAAATATTGGCGTTAAAAATGTTTTTTTCCCGGAAATCCGTATTGAATTCATCGAATCTTTCAATTTCAAAATCTTCTTTGGAAAGGGCCTTCACCGTATGAATCCCGCTGATGTTTTCCTGGACCTTCGTATTCAGCCGGCCGAATGATTTCCGGACGGCCCGGAAAGCGGGATGGACCGCCCGATCGAATTTGCGGACGGCCACGAGCAAAAAGGGAAGGGACAGGACGGTGACGGCCGTCAACGGCACGGAATAATAAAGCATGATGGCGATGCTCGTTCCGACAAGCAAAAGAAACCGGATCAGTTCGGCGATCCCGTAGGACAGGAAAAAGCGGATTCCTTCCACATCGGCCGTCAGGCGGGACATCAGGTCGCCGGTTTTTGCGTTGTCGTAAAAACGGAAGGGCAAATATTGCAGTTTCTTATACAGGGCGTTTCTTAAACGATAAACGGCCGAAATGCCGAACAAGTCCCCGCAATATTGCTGAATGTAGGTCATGATTCCTTTGACCGCCATGATGAGGACGAAACCGATTGACAGGTAAGGAATATACTGATATTTCCCTTTCCGGACGACCTCATCGATCGTGATTTGCAAGATGACGGGGTAAATGAGCGTGATGGCGGTGACGAAAATCAAAAAGACCGTGGAAAGGTAAAAATATTTTTTGTAGGGCAAATAATAGCTTTTCAGCTTTCGAAAGGTGTCCATGCTGACCAACCCCCTCAAGAAAAACAAGACGTATACATAAATATAACGGGTTTCGAAATTTTTTTCCACTCTTTTTTATTATTTTTTTATTTCAACTTCTCCGCGCCGAGCGGCCCCCGGAAACGAAAAAAGACCGGTTTTCGCCGGTCTTGCGGAATTCATTCCCTTCCGATTTTTTCGATGAACGCGGTCATCGTCTTCACGGCCACCTCGATGCACGCTTCCTTCGGATCTAGACGGGAATGATGCAGCCCGAAGGCGGATTCAGCGCCGAGCCAAAACATGAAGCCCGGGATCTCCTTCAGCATGAATCCGAAATCCTCCCCGGTCATCGCCGCCCTGCACTCCTCCAAGCGGACGAAGGGAAGTTCTTTGACGACCCGGATAAACGCTTCCGTCCATCTTTCGTCATTGACCACCTGATAATAGGCCGCCCCGAAATCGATTTTCGCCTCGCAGCGGAAGGATTCGCCGATTCCCCGGACCAGCTGCCGGATCCGGTCCTTCGTCCTTTCCATCGTTTCCGGGCTCAGCGTCCGGATCGTCCCTTCCAGTCTCGCCGATTCCGCGATGACGTTTTGGGCGGTGCCCGCCGTCAATTTCCCGATCGTGACGACGGCGCTTTCCAAAGGATCCGTATTCCGGGAAACGATCGTCTGGATCTGCCCGACGAGATGCGCCGCGGCGACGACCATGTCGTTGGCGAGATGGGGATAGGCGGCGTGCCCTCCCTTCCCGATGAGATCGATAAAAACTTCCGAGGTGTTGGCAAAAAGCAAACCTTTTTTCACGGCGACCGTTCCAACCGGATATTCGGGGGCGATATGGAGGGCGAAGATACAATCCGGCCGCCATTTTCGAAAGGACTCCGATTTCAGCATCGGTTCCGCGCCCCCCGGCCCCTCTTCCGCCGGCTGAAAGACGAAAAGGAGATGGTCGGGGATCGGGCTGCGGACGAAATGATCGATGAGCCCCAAGGCGACCGTCATGTGGATGTCGTGCCCGCAGGCATGCATCCTCCCTTCATGGACGGAGGCGAAGGGTAGCCCGGTTTCTTCCCGGATCGGAAGCCCGTCCATGTCCGCCCGGTAACCGATCGTCCTGTTCCCCGCCGTTCCGGGGATCCGGACGAGGATCCCCGTCCGCCATGTCTTCCACTCGATCCGGTCCTTCGGATAGCGGCTGAGGTGGCGGAGCAAATATTCCTGGGTTTTATATTCCTGAAAGCCCAGTTCCGGGATCCGGTGCAGATCCCGGCGGATGGAAACAAGGTCAATCATCGGATCTACTTCCTTCCCGCGGCTGTATTCGGCAGCCGAAAAACCGCCCGGAAACCGGGGCGGCGAAAGCTGTCCCTTTGCCTCCGCCGTCCCGCCGGACTTTTCGCCTTTAAAGCTGCCGGAGTTCCTGCTTGATCTCCGTCTTCGCCCTCGTTTTTTCGTCGATCGTCTTCAAGACCTTGGCCGGGACCCCGGCAACGACGGTATAAGGCGGGACATCGTCCGTGACGACGGCCCCCGCGGCGACGACGGCCCCTTTCCCGACGGTGACCCCTTCGAGGATCACGGCATTGGCCCCGATCAACACATCGTCTTCCACGATGACCGGTTTTGCGGAGGGGGGTTCAATGACGCCGGCCAAAACGGCTCCGGCACCGATATGGCAATTTTTGCCGACCGTCGCCCTCCCCCCGAGCACGGCATTCATATCGATCATCGTCCCTTCTCCGACCACGGCGCCGATATTGAGCACCGCCCCCATCATGATAACCGCGTTGTCGCCGATGGTGACGTGCTCGCGGATGATGGCCCCCGGCTCGATCCGGGCGTTGACCGATTTCAGGTCAAGCAGGGGGATGGCGGAATTGCGCCGGTCATTTTCGATCACGTAGTCCTCAATGAGGGAGGCGTTATCCTTCAGCAGCTGGTCCATCTCGCGCCATTCGCCGAACAGGACGCCGCTCCTTCCGGAAAGGAAGGTTTTCACCGAAGCGGGGAAATCGATTTTTTCCAGGTCCCCTTTTATGTACACCTTAACCGGCGTCGTTTTTTTGCTGTTTTGGATAAAGGAAATGATTTCGTTGGCATCTGCCATTTTCATCGTTTCTTCATTCCTTTCCCGTTTGTATCGATTCTTGGACGATTTTCACAAAGGCATCTACCTGTTTTAATTGGAAATAGTTGCTGTATCCGATCAGCCAAGTATCGCGGCCGAGCCGGGTATTGTCCTCGTTGACGAGGGGGATCTTGTACAGTCGGCCGGATAGCCCGTCCAGGGTGATTTCCGGCAAAATGGCGTACCCGATCCCATTGACGACCATCTGTTTGCACGTTTCGATCTGGTCGACGATGATCGTGCTTTTCGGCGGCGTCTGGAACCGCCGGTGCCACCAGTCCTGGATTTCCTGAAAATAATTGGAATCGCTCTTGAATTGGACAAAGGGACGGTCCGTCACCAATACGTCTTCGATCCGCTTTATTTCGCAGTCGACGAGATAAAGATGGTCTTTAAACAGGTGCATCTTGACCCCTTTCCAGTCGGGGGTTCCGCGGATGATGCCGACATGCACCTGGTCCTCGTACATCGCCTTTAAAATCTCGCTGCTCCATCCGGTGATCAGGGAGATTTTGACATAGGGATACCTTTCGACGAATTTTTTTAACACCTTGGGCAGCCAATGCTGCCCGACGATGGAAGCGCAGGCGATTTTCAGCTTTCCGTAAACTTCCGATTCCATCGCCTGAATGTCTTCCTTGACCTTCTCCTCCAATTCCAAAACCTTTCGGGCGTATTCGACGACCAACTCCCCCGCAGGCGTCAAAGCAAGGCCCTTATGGGAACGCAAAAACAACGGCCTGCCCCATTCCTTTTCGATCGTCTGCAGCCTTTGCGACAGGGCGGGCTGGGACACAAACAGCCGTTCCGCGGCTTTCCGCATATTCCGTTCCTTGGCCAAGACGGTCAGCAGTTGGAAATCGGAAAAATTCATAGTTTCACCTTAATAAGTTTTTCTTATCATCAGTATACCAAGAAATGCTTTCCCGGCAAAGAAAAAATGGATAAAAACGACCTCCCCCGCCCGGGGACGAAAGGCCGGGGACGGTTTACGGAAATCCCGTCTCTCATTCTTTTTGGTGATTCTCGTACAGGAAAGCGGTCCATTTTTTCAACAGGGCTCTCCTGGTCAATATCCCTTCAAAAAAGCGCCGGTCATCAACGACGCAGACAAAGGGGTGATTGATCAAAAGCTTCATCCCCTTGCTGACCGGGTCATCGACCTTTAACGTGGGGATGTCCTTGTTCATGACGTCTTCCACCTTTTTTTCTTCCAACTTTTCAAATTCGATCCGTTCAAGCCCCATGATCGCTTCGAGGATCAGCGGCGTGCTGATCAGCCCGTGCAGCTTAAATTTCGTATCCAAGACGGGAATGGCCGTATAACCGCTTTTTGTCAACACCAATAAGGCATGTTCCAGATTGTTCCCCAGCTGGACATGGGCCACCCGTTCGGAAGGAATGATCAGGTTCCGGACTTCGCTTTCAAAAAAAAATTCCGTCTGCACATTGATCATTTCGATAACTCCCCGATTGATTTTTTCACCCCAATTTTATCATAGTTGAAAAATATTTACCTAAAGAATTCTATGACAGATTTTTTCCCCGTTCGACGGGAAAAACGAAGCAGGGGAAGCTTCCCGTCAGGACGGCATGGGAATGACGGCGGAACAGCCGGTTTGCGGATGAAGGGGCGGCCTCCGCCGAAGCCCATGTCCGCGCCCTTCCGCGGCTTCCCCGCTCCGTTTTCAATAGGAGCCGAAACGGAACAGCAGGAAAAAGATGAGGAGAAGGGTGGCCGAGGCAAACAGCACATAGGAAAGGAAAACCGGGTTTTTCAAATAGGGGCGTTCCCGGACGATTTTCGGGATCTCGCTGTCCCTTTCATCCTTCGCCAAGGCCTGGGCCCTTGCCGCCCTTATGGTGTAGATCAGGGCGAAGAGGTTGAAAAGGAAGGCGAGGAAAACCATATAGGCATAATTTCCGTCCACCGTGACGTCCTCCTTCGCTGTAAGGTTTTGCGGCGAAATTCAGGGAGTCTTCATCCTTACAATGCCTAATTTCCTCCGCCGCTATACATGGATCCGCAAGGAGGACGCGAATAAGAATATGGCGGGGGCAGGACGAAACGGACAGGCCCGGGAAACCGCGGCAAATAAACGGACGCCCTTTGCGCGGCGTCCGCCGGAAATGGGCGTCCTTTCAAACGGTTCATTTTTGATTGGATAAAATCTCGTTCAATTTCGACAGGGCCCTGATGATCGTCTTTTTTTTGCAAGTCCCCTTGCAGGAAACGACGGTGTCGTCCAAGGATGCATAGACCTTTCCCATCCCTTTGGGCGGATAAAAACCGTAAATATAGACTTTGATCATTCCGTAATTGGAAGGGATCAACATCATTTCAAAACTGTTCATCGGCGATCTCCTTTGGCAAAACTTTTCTCCTTTCACCTTGGATATTAATTTTAATATATTTTTTCTTTGCGGTAAAATGATACGACCCGCGGACGGAACGGAGAAGAAATTTGCCCTCTTCCGGGAAACCCCGCCCGGCCCGGCGCCGGAGAAGATGACGGCCATTTTTCCGGCGGAGGCCTTAACCGGGATGGCGGTTATTTTTCATGCCGGGCGTAGATGTCACGGAATGTTAAAATGATGGATCGGTCGCTGAAATTGCCGGACGTTCGATGCGGAGTCGGACGATTTTTATTTATCGGATCAAAGGTTCCGGACGGGATGCCGGTCCATCGAATTTGCGGAACCGAGGCGAAGGAAGAAGCGCTTTCCCGTTTCCGCCGGACGGGCGGCAAAGGGGCGGAACCCTTTTCCTTGGACGTTTCGGCGAAAAGACGGAACCTTCTCCCGATGGGGAACGATCCGAAAACCCATGCCCGACATTCCGGCCGAGGGAGAGGGCATTTCCAAGAAGCCGCCCAAGCCGGGCAATGAAGGACGGACGGCAAAGGCCGGCCGCTCGGCCGAAAACCGCCCAGTCCGGCAATATGCGCCCCGGACCCGCCTGGACCGAAACAGACTGGACGGACGGGGAAAGAGCGTAAATCGGCGGCGGCATTCATCCCTGGCCGGAGGCAATTCCGGCCCCAGCGTGGGAAAAACCCAAGGCGGCCGGCGGCCCTTCCCTATCCTGAAAATGCCTTTTCCGGGATCAGAAGGTTCGGAACCGACGGCCGGGAAGCGGCCCCGTCGGCGGCGGGGGGCTTGCCCGCGGCAGATTTTTCCTCGTAAAACCCGCGGAACCTCCCCTTCCTTTCCCCAATTTCTTTTGCTAGGATAGAATTATCGATAAATTGTTGGAACGGGACAGAAAAATGCCAAAAAAAATGACGAGGAGAACCTTTTTGAAAACTTTGGGGAAAACCGGAGCTTTTACCCTGCTTGCGGGGTTGAGCGGATATTATTATTCGAAACATATTGAGCCCTATTGGACGGAAATCACCCGCTTCACCATCAGGCACAAACTCATCCCGGCCGATTTCCGGCGTTTTAAAATCGCCCTGTTCAGCGACACCCATCTCGGCTACCACTACCAGCTTTCCCACCTCCGGAAAGCCGTCTCCCTCATCATGGAAGAAAATCCGGATATGATCATTTTTTCCGGGGACTTGATGGACAATCCATCCGCCTATCATCAAATCCGGGAAACGGTGGAACTGCTCCGGCTCCTGGACGCCCCCTTCGGCAAGTTCGCCGTTTTCGGAAACCATGACCACGGGGGCTACGGTACGGAAAAATACCGGTACATCATGGAAGAAAGCCGCTTCAAGGTTTTGCAAAATACCGCCGTTCCCGTGGCAAAAGGCCGGTCTTTTATTTTTTTGGCGGGCGTCGACGACTGCATGCTGGGAAGGCCGGACCTGAAAGCGGCGCTGGCCCGGCGGCCGGGCGAAGTGTACACGATCCTGATTTCCCACGCCCCCGATTACGCGGATGTCGCCAAGGGCTATCCGGTCCATTTGCAGATCAGCGGCCACAGCCACGGAGGGCAAATCCAAATCCCCTTTGTCGGGCCCGTCATTACCCCCCGGTACGGAAGAAAATACGTGGAAGGCTTATATGCATTGGACGGGCTCACCTTGTACGTCAACCGGGGATTGGGCACGACGAGGCTCCCCTTCCGTTTCCTTTCCCGGCCGGAAATCACGTTTTTTACCTTGGAACCGGAATAAGGCGGCGGAAAATGCCGGACGAAATCGGAACACCTTCCCCGGGGCGATTGAAAATTCCAGGGAAGGGGCTGGCGCAAGCGGAAAGGGACGCTGAGCCGCCGCTCATCCTTTTCCCAAAAGGATAGGGGGTCCGATTTTTCGGAACCCCCTTTTCTTCATCTTTATCCCTGCTGTTTGATTTGCCCGACCAGTTTTTCCAAATCAAGCAGCAAAATGATCCCCTCATCCCGCTTCAGCGTGCCCGTCACCAAGCCTTCCAGGGAGGCCGTCAATTCATCCGTCCCCGCCGTTTCCTCCTCCGGGCAGGGGAGGATGGAGAGAACCCGGTCGACATGAAAAATGACCTTTTGTCCGAGGACGTTGGCGATCATAAAACGGTCCTCGCCGCCGGAACCGCTTCCTTCGCCGAACCCCAAGGCTTTGGCCGCGTCGATCACCGGCAAAACCTCTCCCCGGATTTCTGCCACCCCTTCCAAATACGGGTGGGATTTGGGGATCGGAACCACCTTCACGGGAAGGATGATCTCCTGAACATGCCAAATATCGGCGCCGAAGGTTTCCCCGCCGACTTCAAAGACGACGATGTTTTTTTCCGTTTCTACCTTTCGTTCTTCCATCCTCATCGCAATTTCCTTTCATTTCGTTACTTTGCTCGCGCACCTACCTCTTATATCGGCCGAATTCCTTCCCTTTTCATCGTCTTGGGGTATTTTCCGCGCCCCAGGCCGTCTCCCCGCCGCGAAAAACGGTAAACTTGGATCAAGGATCGGAAGAGATCAGATGGCGATTTCCGCAGCAGCTTAAATCCCGGCCCTTTTAGCCCGAACAGCCGATTCCGGTATTCAAAAAAGAAGGTTTTTTGGCTATGATGAAAGGGACAATATTTTATCGATAAGAGGCGATCGTATGGAACATTTGGTCAATCCGCAAGTAAAAAGCATAGCGATTTCCGGCATCCGCCGTTTTTTTCAGCTCGCCTCCCAAGTGGAGGACGTCGTTTCTTTAACGATCGGCCAGCCGGATTTTCCGACCCCGGAGCATGTGAAGGAGGCGGCGAAAAGGGCCATCGACGACAACTTTACCGTCTATACGGCCAACGCGGGCATGCCGGAATTGAGAAAGGCGGCGGCGGACTTTGTAAAGGAAAAATACCATCTGTCCTACGACCCGGAAAAGGAAGTGATCGTCACCGTCGGCGCCACGGAGGCCATCGACATCGCCTTCCGCACCCTGCTCTCCCCCGGGGATGAAGTGCTCCTGCCCGCACCGGTTTATCCCGGCTACGAGCCGCTGATCCGGCTCTGCGGCGCCAGACCTGTCTTTATCGACACCCGTCCTTTCCGCTTCAAACTGACGGCGGAAGCATTGGAAAGGCATTTGACCGGCCGGACCAAATGCCTCGTCCTCTCCTATCCCGCCAATCCGACCGGAGTCAGTTACAGCCGGGAAGAATTGGCGGCGATCGCCCGGGTCATCCGCGGGAAAAACATGTTCATTTTGGCGGATGAAATTTACAGCGAAATCGTTTATGGCGGGCCGCATGTTTCCATCGGGGAAATCTTGCGGGAGCAGACGGTCGTCATCAACGGCTTGTCCAAATCCCATTCGATGACGGGGTTCCGCATCGGTTTTCTCTTCGCGCCGGAAGATTTGGCCAAGCAGATGTTAAAAGTGCACCAGTACAACGTCTCCTGCGCCAGCTCCGTCTCCCAGCGGGCGGCCGTCGAAGCCTTGACGAAGGGGAAGGATGACCCGGCCAGGATGCGGGAAGAATATAAAAAAAGAAGGGATTATGTCTACAAACGGCTCAAGGAAGCGGGCTTTGAAACGGTCCTTCCCGATGGCGCCTTCTATTTTTTCGTCAAGATACCGGGTAATGCCAATTCCTTCGATTTCTGTTTGAACCTGGTGCGGGAGCATAAAGTCGCCGTCGTCCCCGGGAGCGCCTTTTCCCTCTTCGGCGAAGGATATTTCCGCCTCTCCTACGCCAGTTCCATGGACGTGCTGAAAGAGGGGCTCGACCGCCTGGCCGGAGCAAGATAAACCATTGGAGAAAACTTGCATTTCTCCGGTCCGCATGACCTGTGCCGGGAGCGGGGAACCCAGCCTTCCGCTTTCGCCGCGGCAGGGAATCCATGCAAGACGGCTTCCCTTTCCGTCTTCTTCGTCCCGGCCCGAACGGGCGGCAAAAAGGGTCCGGAAGGCGGGCAGGAAAATCCTTCCCCGCGCCCGTTCCTTGAAAAGTTCTTCTATTCTTCAGGCCGACGGCACGACAAGGGGATCGGCGAAAAATGGAAAAAGAGGAAAACGAAAAGGGCAGACCCCCGGCCCGAAAGGGGCCTTTTTCCGCAAGGGACGGAAAAGTCGAATCCTCCATCCCGCTAAATATGGGGGATGCCCCGGAGCCGTCCCCCGCTTGCGGAGCCGCCCCGCCGCTCTTGTCCGGAAGGTTTTATTCTCTCCCGCTGCCGTCCCAATATTTGATCAAAGCCTGCGTGCCGCTGTTTTCTTCCCCCCGTTCGGCCAAAGCCTCGTACAATCTTTTGGCCAGGGCAAGCCCCGGCAAGGCAAGCCCCATTTTTTCCGCTTCTTCCAGTGCGATTTTCATATCTTTGATGAAATGTTTAATAAAAAATCCCGGGGAATAATCCCCCGCCAAGATCCGCGGGGCCAAATTCGCAAGGCTCCAGCTTCCGGCGGCTCCGGCGGAAATCACGGAAAGGGCCTTTTCCATCGGCAGCCCCGCATGTTTGGCATAGACGAGGGTTTCGCAAAGGCCGACCATGTTCGAGGCGATGGCAATTTGGTTGGCCAGTTTGGCATGCTGCCCGGAACCCGCGCCGCCCATGTGTTCGATTCTTTTCCCCAGCGTCTCGAAAACCGGGAGCATCTCCCGGAACGCCTCCTCTTCACCCCCGACCATGATCGCCAGCGTTCCGTTCTTCGCCCCGATATCCCCGCCCGATACCGGCGCATCCAGAAGATGAATCCCCCTCTTTTTCCCTTCCGCAAACAGCCTTTGGGCCAACGCGGGGGATGAGGTGGTCATGTCGACGAAAAACTGTCCCGGTCTTCCGTTCGGGATCAGCCCCTCCCCGCCCAAATACACCGCTCGCACATCCTCCGGATAGCCGACCATGGTGATCACGATGTCCGCCGCTTCCGCCACTTCCTTCGGCGAGTCCTTCCAGACGGCCCCCTCCTGCAAAAGGTCGGAAGCCTTCTCTTTCGTCCGCGTGTACACGAACAACGGATATCCGGCCTTCAAAAGCCGGCGGGCCATGCTTTTTCCCATCACGCCCAATCCGATGAACCCGATGATTCGTTCCGGCATTCGCAACCCTCCTCTGATTCGTTCCGGAATCCCGGTCAGATCGACTTCACCGCTCCCCCGTCGACGAACAGGGTGGAGCCGGTCATGTAGGTGTTTTCGTCGGAGGCCAAAAAGGCCACCACTTTTGCGAACTCTTCCGGCGTTCCGTACCTTTTCAACGGAATGCCGCTTTCCTGCTGTTTCCTGACTTCATCCTCGGAAACGCCCGCCTTTTCCGCATGGATCCGGTCCAGCTGCCGGATCCGGTCCGTCAGGATCCTTCCGGGGCAGACCGTATTGACCAAAATGCCGTAAGGCGCCAGTTCGAAGGACAATGTTTTCGCAAGGCCGATAATCCCGGTCCGGAAGGTGTTGGACAAAATCAGTCCGGGAATCGGTTCCTTTACGGACGAGGAGGCGATGTTGATGATTTTGCCTCCCCTTCTTTTCAAGTAGGGCAAGGCGGCCCGGATCAGCCGGATGTAGGAAAGCAAATTAAGTTCGAAGGCGTGCTGCCAATCTTCATCGCCGAATTCCTCAAAGGAACCGGCCTTCGGTCCCCCCGAATTGTTGACCAGGATGTCGACGGTGCCGTATTTTTCGACGGTCCGTTTCACCAGCCTTTCAATATCTTCCCCTTTCGTCAGATCGGCGGCGCAATAGGAAACGTCCCCCGGGGCGTCTTTTCCGATTTCCTCCTTCACCTTCCGCAGCTTTTCTTCATGTCTTCCGGAAATCATCACGTTGGCCCCCCCTTGGGCCAGCGCTTCGGCAATCGCTTTTCCCAGCCCTTGGCTCGATGCGGCGACGATCGCGGTTTTTCCCGAAAAATCCATTTTCCCGATTCCTCCTTCCGCTTTTCTTCCATTATAAGGGAAAATATCACCGCAAGAAACGCCCACAAATAAAAAAACCGACGGAAATGCTTCCATCGGTTTTAATTCAAAGATTCGCGAACGAGCTCCAGGACCTCATCCGTCGTAGCCGCATTCAAGGCCTTTTCCGCCAATTGTTCCATGTCCGCCTTGGAAAGCTTCTTGATTAACGCGCGGGCTTTCAAGATGGACGTAGCGCTCATGGAAAATTCGTCGAGGCCAAGGCCGACTAGCAGGGGAATCGCCTTTTCGTCCCCGGCCATTTCTCCGCACATGCCCGCCCATTTTCCTTCGTTGTGGGCCGCATCGATCACCCTTTTCACCAGGCGCAAGATGGACGGATGATAGGGCTGGTACAGGTAGGAAACCCGTTCGTTCATCCGGTCTGCGGCCATCGTGTATTGGATCAAATCGTTGGTGCCGATGCTGAAAAAGTCCACTTCCTTGGCGAACAGGTCGGCAAGAACGGCCGTCGACGGGATTTCCACCATGATGCCGAGTTGGATCGAATCGGAAACGGGGACGCCTTCCGCCTGCAATTTTTCCTTTTCTTCCAAAAAGATGGCTTTCGCCTTCCGGAATTCATCCAAAGTGGCGACCATCGGGAACATGATCCGCAGCTTGCCGTATGTGCTCGCCCGGAGAAGGGCCCGCAATTGGGTGCGGAAAATGTCCGTCCGGTCGAGGCAAAGGCGGATGGCGCGGAATCCCAAAAAGGGATTCAGTTCCTTCGGCAAGGACAAATAGGGAAGCTCTTTGTCCCCGCCGATGTCCAGGGTGCGGATGATGACGGGCTTGTCCTTCATTCCTTCCAATACCGCTTTATAGGCTTCGAATTGTTCTTCTTCGGAAGGCAGTTCGGTTTTATCCATGTACAAGAATTCGGTCCGGAACAGGCCGACGCCCTCCGCCCCGTTTGCCAGCGCGGCTTTGACGTCTTTGGGAGAGCCGATGTTGGCCGCCAGCTCCACCCGGTGGCCGTCGCTGGAGACGGTCGGCTCGTCGACCAGCTTTCGCCATTCAGCCAACTGTTTTTCGTATTGCTTTTGTTTTTCTTTATAGGCCGCCAAAAGCTCTTCCGTCGGATTGACGTAAACTTCTCCCGACAGCCCGTCCAAAATGAGCAGATCCCCGTCTTGAATCGTCTCGGTCGCCGTCTTCGTCCCGACAACCGCAGGGATTTCCAGCGAGCGGGCCATGATGGCGGAATGGGAAGTCCTGCCCCCGATATCCGTTGTGAATCCCTTAACAAATTTCCTGTCAAGCTGGGCCGTGTCGGAGGGAGTCAAGTCTTTGGCAACGATGATCACTTCCTCCGAGATCAGGCCCGGATTCGGGACGGACACATCCAGCAGATAGGCCATAAGCCTCTTCGTCACGTCACGGATATCGGCGGTCCTTTCCCGCATATATTCATTGTCCAATTTTTCTAAAATATGAATGAATCCTTTGGCGGTTTCGTCGAGAACCGCCTCGGCATTTTTTCTTTCGCTTTTGATTTTTTCTTCTACCGCACCTACGAATTCCGGATCCGACAGGACGAGCAAATGGGCTTCGAAAATGGCCCCCTGCTCTTTCCCGAGCCGTTTTTCCGTCTGGGATTTCAAGATATTCAGTTCATTCTTCGCCTTTTCAACGGCTTGCCGGAACCGTTCGATTTCCGCGTCCGGGTTTTCCACCGTCTTTTCTTCAAAAGAGAGCACCGGTTCTACGAGCCGGAATGCTTTCCCGATGGATATGCCGCTCGATGCTGCGATGCCTTTGATCAAAGTTGTCATTATTATACGATTCCCTCTTTTTTCATAGTTTCTTCGATCGTTTGCATGGCATTGACTTCGTCGCTGCCTTCGGCGGTGATTTTAATGTCCGCACCTTTGCCGATGCCGAGGGACATCACGCCCATGATCGATTTCAGATTCACCTTTTTCCCTTTGTATTCCAACGTGATTTCCGAATCAAATTTCCCTGCTGTCTGCACCAGGACCGTTGCAGGCCGTGCATGGATGCCCGTGTCAGCCACGACTTTATATTCTTTCTCGATCAAAAAAATCAACCCCTTTTACATGTTATTCTGTGTGCCGTCGTATCTTTTTATAAAACAAAGAGAAGCTAACATAAAGATAACATGAGTTTTCAAAACAGACAACGCCCATGTTCGGAATTTCTCTATTTTTTCATAAAAGGGCGAATGCCGCGGAAAAAAAGGGCGGCGCCCATTTCCGCGATCTTTCCTTCCGTTCCGGAATTTGGCAAAGAAAGAACCGGACAGATCCGGAGAAAACCTTTCCCCCTAACCTCCGGCACGGGGTCAAGGGCTTTGCCGGTCAAGAAACAGTTTCCCCCCCTTCCTCCGCTTTTATGACCATTTCCCGGCGGCGGAAGGGAAAAACCGGTTCGCCCTCCCAAAAAAGAAGAATGGAACATCCATTCTTCCATAGTTGGAGAATTTCATCAAGCGGGAAAGAACCCGGACGCTTTCCCTCCCCCCAGGAGGAAAGGGCGGCCGGGTCCTTTCCCGTCTGCATGCTGCCAATCTGTCATTTCGCGAAACGGTGATTGCCGATCGTAATCGTGGCCGTCCGCGAGAATATCCATTTGCTTGTGGACGTTTTCGGATTGTAAAAATACAAGGATCCTTGTCCCATCCCCCGGAAAGCGATGGCCTCTTTCACCGCCCGTTTGGACGATTCGTCGGCGGGCTCGTTGATCGTGCCGTTGGCCACCGGGGTGAAGGCGTAATGGCCGCCCGTTTTGGCGTAAATGATCCCTTTCACCGTCTTCGGAAAATCGGGATGGTCAAGGCGGTTTAAGACGACGGTCGCCACCGCGACTTTGCCGGCATAGGGTTCACCCTTCGCCTCCGCATGGACGAGCCTTGCCAGCAAATCCATTTCTTCGGCGGTCAAGGAAGGCGGAAGCACCAGCCTCTGCCCCGGATAAATGGTGTCCGACGGCATACGGTTGGCCTTTTTTATGCTGAGAACGGAAACCCCGTGCGCCTTTCCGATCGTATACAGGGTATCCCCCTTTTTCACCGTATAGATCGCTGCCGCATCGGCATTCCCGCCGGATCCCGCTGCCAGCGCGAAGGCGATGGCCAAGATCCATGCCAATCTCTTAAACACTTGCAACACCTCCCGTTTTCTTCCCCATCAGGCTAACAAGAAACCAGACGGGATTCACTAGTGGACTGCTGGCGAAATTGGCAGAATCCGTAAATCCAATTTCCGAAGCTGCAAAAATCGCAAATTTCCTTTAGAAAATTTCGCTTTTTCATGAAAGAAATCGCAGGAAAAAGAACGGGACTTGGTTTTTTTGACCGAAATCAGATTTTACAAAATAGACAAAATTTTGTCCGGCCTGTACGTTGAAATTACCCGGGAATTTGCGGGAGGCGCGCCTTTCCAGGATCGGTGGGAAAATGGAGGATTTTGACCGTTTGGCCGAACAATACAGGCCGCTCATTCTTTCCGTTCTCCGGAATTTGAACATCTATCAGAACCGCGAAGATTTTTTTCAGATCGGCCTGATCCATCTTTGGCAGGCGTACTTGAACTACAAGCCGGAAAAGGGCAATTTTTCCGCCTACGCTTACATCACCGTGCGGCGGGGGATCGTCCGCGAGTTGAAAAAATGGAAGCGAAAGGAGGGCATCGAGCATGATGTGGACGAAAATTATTGGAACTCCGTCAAGGAAGAGCCGAAAGCCGCGGAAATGGCCTTCATCAAGGATGCGGTTTGCCGGCTGCCGGAATCCGAGCGGGAATTTGTGATCCGCCATTTCATCTGGGGATATTCATTGCGGGAGATCGCGGAAATGGAGAATTCCGCCTACGCCACCGTGAAGCTGAAAAAGAAGCGGGCCTTGGAAAAACTGCGGAAGGCCCTCACCGACAAATAACGGACAAGTCCGGGCGCCTCAGCCCGGACGACTCCCGAACGATCCGCCGCCCGAAAACCCCGGCCGGCGCACCTGCTTTCCGGCACGCAAAAACAGGGCGGAAAACCTTTCGGCAGGGGATCCTTCCATCCGGAATCCCCTTCCTTACCATTCATGTCTTGGGCAAATAATGAAAAATGACGCCGCCCCCCTTTTGGGCGATGCCGCGGAAATTGCCGAAGTCCTCCCTTTGGACGAGGACTTGGCGGAAGACGGGAAAATCCTCCTTTTTTACATAAATTTCGCGGATTTGTCCCCTTTTTAATTGTTCCAATAATTCCTTCGCCGTTTCCTCCGTCATCACTTCCACCCTCTTTCCATTTTCGGAATCGCGAAAACGATAGGATAAACCTGATCGTCCGGGCCGGACAAAGGAAGAAAAGTTCGGATCGAATATAAACAATTTACAAAAATCTTTACAATTTTTCCGTTTTCATGCAAACTATTGATAAAAGTGATCATTGATAAGGAGAGATCGCCGATGAAAAAAGCTTCCGTCGGGAATATCATCGAATTTAAGAACGGGTTGAGGGGCATCGTGGAGAAGGTCAATGAAAATTCGGTCATCGTCGACTTGACTTACATGGAAAATTACCGGGAACTGGATTTGGAAGAACGGACCGTCGTCAACCATAAACATTACAAAATCGTTGAAGAATAACGGACCGTCTGCAAACGTTGCTGTCCCCGTATAAACATTATAATAACGGCCGCCTGCCCGGCGCGAGGGCAAACAGGGATGAATTTTCATCCCTTTTCAAGTTTTTGGGATCCGAACCCCCGTTCCCCCATCCGGTTTCCTTCCCCTGTCTGCGAATCCCCTCTTGGCGGAAGTCCCTCATTGTTCGGCGGGGAAAATCGGGAAAACCCCCTTCGGAATTTGTCAAGAAACGTTCGTAAGATCCTTTTCCATTTTAAAAAGAGGTATGGTACAATAATTTTGTTTTTTCGAAGGGAGTCGTTTCAAAAATGGAACAAGTCCTGAGAGACCGGAAATGGATGTTTGCCATCATCCTTTCCCATCTTTTGATCGGATTTACCTTCACCAGACCGGCGGTCTTTTGGTATTTGCTCACCGGCGCGATGCTATGCCTCATTTCTTACGCGATGATCATCGAAAAATTCGACGACCGGCTGCCTTTACATAAATATTTCTATTACGGCCTCGCTTCGGGCATATTCTTTTACGCCTTGGCCTTGCTCGCCTACGGGATCATCGATTGGCTGTCCCTGTCCTTCTTAAAAAATGAAATCATCGGCGTTTACGACCGGTTTTCCCCCGATTCTTTCTGGCATTACATCGTGCTGGCTTTAATCATCGTTCCCGGGGAAGAAATATTTTTCAGGGGCTTCCTTTTCAAACGCCTGCTGAATTACCTGCCTTTTTGGCAGAGCGCCCTCCTTTCCGGCTTCCTATACGCGATGACGTATATTTACTCCCAGTATATCATTTTAATCGCCGCGGCGTTTTTTTTCGGGATCCTGTGGTCGGCCCTTTACGCTTGGAAAAAAAGCCTGCCCCTTGTCATCCTGTCCCATCTGACCTTCGATCTCCTTCTTTTTTTGGTCTTTCCTTTGCATTGAAACAAGGTGCGGAAGGTTTCCGCATCTTTTTTATTCCCCCTGTCTTTTCCCCCGCAGCAGAAGGAAGAGGAAGTAGATCAGGCTCACATAGCCGAACAGCGGATACAAAAATCCGAGCAGCGTCCCGTAAGGGATGAGGCTGAGCAGCAAACAGGAGAAAAAAATAAAAAGGCCCAGCCGCCGTTTGCCCCCCGGGAAGTGGGTCTGCAAAAACCGCTCCAATCCGTAAACATTTCCGATAATCGTCGTCAATATCTCCCCGTAAATCACAAGAATATAAAGAAAATAGAAGGAACCGGCCAAGCGCCCGATTACGGCCCCCATCGGGATCTGGAAGGAAGCGGGATCCGGGAGCTGGACGAGCACGAAATGGCTGGCCAGCATCACGGCGGTCAAGATCGCCCCGCCCAGCAGTCCGCCCAGTTTGACGGTGCGGACATCGCCGATTTCCGCGGCGGCGGGAACCAAAACCCCCTGCGCCAAAGCGATGTTGAAGGCCGCGTAGGCGACTGCGGAATTCAGGGCGGAAATACGGAAGCCGTCGAAGGAAAAGACCTTGCCGGGGAAATCCCCGAACTCCGCGCTCTTCCATAACAAGGAGAAGGAGAAAAGGACGAGCAGCGGAACGACCAACCCGTTCACGAAGACCACCCCCCTTTTCCCCATCGTGATCACCGCCCCCGCCAACAGCACGGTCAGCAAAAGCCCGGCGTCCCCGGGAAGCCGGAGCTGTTCTTCGAAAAGGGCGGCCGTTCCGGAAAGCATGACGGAAGTAACGCCGATGAGCATGAGGAATTGGATGAAGGTGACCAATGGGGCCAATGCGGGCCCGAACAGAAATCGGTTGAACTCGTCGAAATTTTGCGCGCGAATGCGGATGGAAAGGATCATGATCTTTCCCCCGAAATACATGAACAAACATCCGGAAAAGAAGATCCCGATCATTCCGCTGAAGCCGTATTTGGAAAAAAACTCGACGATCTCCCTCCCGGAGGCAAATCCCGCACCCACAACCGTTCCGACGTAAACCAAGGCAATGGACAGCGAACGTCTCCAATCCATGTTTCTCCTCCCTTACCATACCATATGCGCCTTCGGACAAGGGAAGAACAGGACCGGCGGGCCGGCGGCCCGAACCGGTGCGGGGATCTTCATTCAAGGGAAAGAAAATTTTTTTAAAAAAATTGATCAAAAACACTTGAAAGTCAAAAAAGGTCAAAGTATAATAAAGGTGAAAGTCAAAGATAGTCAAAGTCAATAAACCTGGCGCTTCATTTCCTTCGGGGGAGGTTGATTGCGATGCAATGCCAAATTTGCCATAAACGTCCGGCCAACGTCCAGTTCCACCTCATGATCAACGGCCATCAGAAACATCTGCAGTTATGTTCCGAATGCTACCAAAGGGAAAAAGATAAAGTCGCTTCCAATTTCGGGGGGATGTCGATGAATTTCAATCCGTTCCAAGGATTTTCCTTTGACGAATTCTTCAACGGCTTCGGCAGCGCATCCGGCCCCTTCTCCTTCATGAGCGCCGACGGAGTCGCCACCGAACAAAGGAATACGGACCGAGGCGGCGGCTTTTTGGACAAATTCGGCCGCAACTTGACGAACATGGCCCGAACCGGCTTGATCGATCCGGTTATCGGACGGGATAAGGAGATCCGGAAAGTCATTGAAATTTTAAACCGCCGGAACAAAAACAACCCGGTGTTGATCGGGGAGCCCGGCGTCGGCAAAACGGCCATCGTCGAAGGATTGGCCTTAAAAATCGCGGAAGGCGACGTTCCGGAGAAATTGAAAAACAAGGAAGTCTATTTGCTGGATGTCGCTTCCCTTGTCGCCAACACCGGCATCCGCGGCCAATTTGAAGACCGGATGAAAAGGATTATTGCCGAATTGCAAAAACGGAAAAACATCATCCTTTTCATCGACGAAATCCATCTGCTCGTCGGGGCGGGTTCGGCGGAAGGCTCGCAAATGGACGCGGGCAATATTCTGAAACCGGCCTTGGCCCGCGGGGAATTGCAGCTGGTCGGCGCCACCACGTTAAAAGAATACCGGAAAATCGAAAAGGACGGCGCCCTGGAACGCCGTTTCCAACCGGTCATCGTCCATGAACCGACCGTCGATGAAGCGATCCAAATCTTGAAAGGCCTGAAGGAAAACTATGAAAAATTCCATCATGTCCGCTACACCGACAAAGCGATCGAAGCCTGCGTCAAACTGAGCCACCGGTACATCCAGGACCGTTTCCTTCCCGACAAGGCGATCGATTTGATGGATGAAGCCGGTTCAAAGGCGAACCTGACCATCAATTATGCCGACGAACAAACGCTCCAAGAACGGCTGGCGAAGATCGCGAAGGAAAAGGAAAAGGCCGCTGAAGAAGAAAATTACGAATTGGCGGCAAAACTCCGTTATGAAGAAATTCAGCTGGAAAAACAGCTGAAGAATGCGGCCAGCCAAGAAAAGCCCGTCATCGATGAAGCCGACATCCAACAAATCATCGCCGAAAAGACGGGGATTCCCGTCGGCAAGTTGCAAAGCGATGAAAAAGTGATGATCAAACATCTGGAAGAAGAACTGGCGGCCAAGGTCATCGGCCAGGAGGAAGCCGTCAAAAAAGTGGCCAAGGCCATTCGCCGCAGCCGCGCCGGATTGAAGGCCAAACACCGCCCGATCGGTTCCTTCCTGTTCGTTGGGCCTACGGGAGTGGGTAAAACCGAATTGGCCAAGCGGCTGGCGGAAAGCCTGTTCGGCTCCAAAGACGCGATGATCCGCCTCGACATGAGCGAATATATGGAAAAACACAGCGTCTCCAAATTGATCGGCTCGCCTCCGGGCTATGTCGGTTTCGAAGAAGCGGGGCAATTGACGGAAAAGGTGCGCAGGAATCCCTATTGCATCATTCTGCTTGACGAGATCGAAAAGGCCCACCCGGATGTGCAGCACATCTTCCTGCAAATCCTGGAAGACGGGCGCCTCACCGACAGCCAAGGCCGCACCGTCAGCTTCAAAGACACGGTCATCATCGCCACGAGCAACGCCGGATCCTTGGAAAAGAAAATCGCGGTCGGGTTCGGCAATACCGCCCAGCGTTTAAGCGCCCTTGAAATATTGAACAACTACTTTAAACCCGAATTCTTGAACCGCTGGGACGCGATCATCGAATTCAAACCGCTGGAAAAAGAACATCTGTTGAAAATCGTGGACATCATGCTGCAGGAAGTGAAGAACAATCTCCTCGAACAGGATATTCAACTGGAGGTCACGCCCAGAGCCAAAGAACGACTGGCGGAAATCGGCTACCACCCCGATTTCGGCGCGCGCCCGCTCCGCCGTGCCATCCAGGAACATGTGGAAGACCCGATTGCCGACAGGCTGCTCGACGAAAAAGGCCCCGTCGGCTCGATCACGATCGATGTCGACGGAAACAACAACATCACCGTTGCCGCAAATGCAAAAACCGCTTAAACGGCCGAAGCCGTTTAAGCGGTTTTTTCTGTCTTTCTCTCCTATTTGGTTTTTCTTGCCGCCATCCCCGGGCGAAAAATTTCCCCCTTATCTAATCCAAACGGACTGCGGGACCGGGAATCCCTTTCCCTGCCGATCCGGTCTGCTCTCTATAAGAATGGCCTGGTTCCGTTCATGCCGGGAGCGCGAAAACTTTTGGTTATTCCTGTTCAACCTGCCAGGGACTGAGCCGAACGTTCAAAAAGTATAGGCCATTTTTTCCTCTCTCACCCGTTCGTACCAGGGGAAAACATCATCGTTCACTTTTTGTTCATGAAAAAACCGTTGATATACCAGCATGAGCCGGTCCAATTCCTGGCTGCAACGGATCGTTTTCTCATCGGTCAAGCCGTAATGTTTCGCGCAATCGATCATCCGCTCCCGCATCAATTTAATTTCCGTTTCCAATTCTGACTTGTTCTTCGAGTACGGCTCCACGATCAAAATCCTCCCATTGGCACGTTTCTGGAAAAATCTTTAACAGTGCCCATTATGGCAAAGATCCCTTTTAAAGTAAATAGGTTCGCAATAAAAGACAAAAGATGTTTTCTTTTCCGGAAATTCTCCAAAAATCGCCCCGATTTTACATGATTTCCGCCCGGGGCGGCTGATCTTCCGCCTTTTGCGGAGAAAATCCTTCCAACTTTAATAAGTAAGCTTTCCAATCGGTTTTGGAGCCGAAATATCCCTTTAAACTTCCGTCCTTGCCGATGACCCGGTGACAGGGGACGATGATGGGGAGGGGATTGTTTCGGTTGGCTTGCCCGACCGCGCGAACGGCCTGTCGGTTTCCGATCCGTTCGGCCACGTCCTGATAGGATCTCGTCTCGCCGTAAGGAATTTCCAGCAGGCATCGCCAAACTTTCCGCTGGAAGACGGAACCTTCCATTAGCAACGGCAGGCGGAAAACCTGCCGCCTCCCTGAAAAGTACTCCTTCAGCTGCCTTTCCGCCTCCTTGAGCAGCGGATTTTCCGGGTTGAAAACCAGCTCCCGGGAATTCGGCGGCTGAAACCCGTCCCCCTCAATCGACAGGCGGATCAAGTTCCCGTTTTTCGCAAAAACCGTCAAGGATCCGACCGGCGAAGGGATGCGCACGTATTCGATCATTCTTCCAGCTCCTCTTTTTGTAAAATCGGCAAATAAATAAAGAAAGTCGTCCCTTTTCCGAGATCGCTTTCCACCATGATCTTTCCCTTATGTTCGCTGATGATGTTATAACTGACCATGAGTCCAAGTCCCGTTCCCCGTTCTTTCGTGGTGTAAAAAGGTTCGCCCAATCTTTTCAAATCTTCCTTCCCGATTCCTCCGCCTTCGTCGCTGATGGCCACCACCAGGGTGTTCCTTTTTTCCTTTTTTATTTCAATCGTCACAAACCCGCCTTCTTTCATGACTTCGATGGCATTTTTGATAATATTGATGAATACCTGTTTAATCCGGTTCGGATCGCAATAGATTTTCGGGATATTTTTGGCAAAATGGGTGCGGAATTGAACGTTGTTGAGCACCGCCTGCCCGTACAAGAGGTCGATCGTTTCCCGCATGATCCGGGTGATGTCGCACTTGTAAAACTGCAAAACCCGCGGCCTGGCCAGGACTAAAAATTCGTTCACGATCGATTCGATCCGGTTCAATTCCGCCGTGATGATGTCGAAGTACATCGCATAACCGGAAATGCTGTTTTGCAGCAGCTGGATAAACCCTTTCAGCGAGGTCATCGGATTGCGGATCTCATGGGCGATCCCGGCGGCCAATTCGCCGACCACATTCAACGTTTCCGTTTTCCGCAGTTGTTCCTCCATCTTCATCCGCTCCGTAATATCGCGGAAGACGGTCAAATGGATACCGTCGACGATGTCCCGCTTCGAGGTCATCTCGAGGGTGCGGACCTTGCCGTCTGCGGTTTCGATATCCATCGTAAACCGTTTTTCCCCTTTTTGATGCAATTCCAAAAAAACATTGCGGAAGAAATCCTTTTTGTTTCCTTTCCTGCAAAACATCCAGTCCAACTGTTTGTGAATATCGTCCTGGTCCGTCAAACCCAATATTTTTTTCCCGGCCGAATTCATGTCGCAAATCTTTAAACCGTTCTTCCACAAGATCATCCCTTCCAGGGCGCCGTGGAAGACGTTCCGGAATTTTAAAGCGATGTTGTACAATTCGTTTTCCATCTCGTATTTTTCCGTTTTGTCCCGCAAAATCGACATATACAACCCGTTATAAACATTCGGGCTGGTGGAAATTTCAAAAACCTTCCTTTCCTCGCCGCTTTTCAGCTGGATCTCGCCGATGAAGGGCGCTTTCGACAAAATCCTGCCGATTTCCTCCCGCCGGGAGGGATCGTCCCCGGCCAGAACGGCTTGAATGGGGAAGCCGATCAATTCGTTCTTGTCTTTTTTCAAATATTGGCAGAAGGCGGGATTGGCGTTGACGATGATCCCTTTCTCATCAAACATGACGATCCCGTCGATGACCTGATTGAAAATATTATTAAAAAGATGGAGATGGAAAAACCGTTCGAATTCCAGCCGTTTTCGCGCGGTCACGTCCTTTAGAATGTACAAGTCGATGTTCGGCAAAATATTGCCCAAGGAAAAAAATTCGATATGTTTCACCAACCCGTTTTTTGAACGGATCAACCATTCGTCTTCCAACATCCCGTTTTCCCGGATGAGCATTCTCTGATCCTCGAAGACTTCCGGCGGGGTTAATGAAAGAAATTCGGTGATCGAGCTGTTCATCAACGTCTCGAAATTCGTTTCAAACAAGGTGCAAGCCGCAGGATTGGCGTCGACAATTTTTTTGTTTTCATCCAATAAAATGTACGGTTCGGGCAAATTGTCGTATATTTTCTTGTATATGTTCAATTGTTCTCTCAGCCTTTGATTATCTTCCTCCAGCAGCCGCATCCGTTTCTGCAGCTCGTCCGTAAACGGCAAATTTTCCATTTCCCACCCTCCTTTTTCCCATCGGCCGCCCGCTTGTGTTTCATTTATTCGACATGGAAAAATGAATTCCTTCAAGGATGGAAAATATTGCAAAAGTCGCGGGTCCCTCCCTTAAAGCGGGGGCGTGATCTCCGTCCCCGGACCGACGTCCCCTTTTACTCCGAAGGATGGCCGCAGCCGGTGCCGGATGAATGCTGTTGGCCGCAATATGGCAAGAAGATCCGGACGGCCGCAGCTTGATCTAGGTCAACCTTTTTCCGTTCCGACCGCCGCCGCGTTTTCCGCCGCTGCGGAAAACCGAGGAAGGAGAAGCCGGAAACGGCTGAGCCGCCGGCAGCGGTTCGCCGGCCGGGAAGCGGGGAGCCTCGGAACGGATCTGGGCAAGACGGCTTTTTATATCTCCATTATAGAACGAATGTTCGTTTTATTTCTATCCTCTTTTGCCCGAAAAATAAGGACGGCTTGGCCGGCGGCAAAGACCGGCCAAGCCGTCCGCATTATTTCCTCATGATTCGGTATCGGCCGTCTTTGCCTTTCGTTTGGAAAACAGGTATCCGCCCAAGGCGATGGCGATCAAAACGATCCAGAAGATCGATTTCCATGCGAAGGATTCCGGGAAGTGCCTGTCAAGCAAGGCGAGGTTCGGATGGGAAAGGGTGTAGACGGCGAGTTTGACGCCCACCCAACCGACGATGATGAAGGCCGCCGCTTCCAAATCCGGATATTTCTTTAAAATTTTTGCGAAGGCGGATGCGGCAAACCGCATGATGACGATTCCGATGATTCCTCCGAGCAGCATGACGGAAAAGGGGCCGATATCGATTTCCCCGACTTTGAACCATCCGGTCTCCGGCAAGGTTACGGCGATGGCCACCGCCGCTAAAATCGAATCGATGGCAAAGGCCAGATCGGAAAGTTCAATCTTTAATACCGTGCGCCACAGGGAGTCGCCCTTGTGCCCTTCCCCGCTTTCCTTTTTCCCTTTTTTCTTTTTGAGGAAATGGCTGACGGAGATATACAGCAAATATAAGGCGCCTGCGGCTTGCACTTGCCAAACGTCGACCAGGATGGAAATGACGAATAAGGAAAGAAAGCGGAAAGTGAACGCCCCCAAGAGCCCGTAAAACAGAGCCTTCTTTTGCTCCCGCTCGGGCAAATGTTTGACCAGCACCGCCATGACAACGGCATTATCGGCGGCAAGCAATCCTTCCAGCGCGACCAATACGATTAATACCCAACCGTATTCAAGCAGGATGGAAAAATCCATACCAAATCCCCCTCTGGCAGATTTTCGAAATTCGTCTTTTTGCTTCTTGAATGGGGCGGCCCGAACCGCCCTCCCCGGCCCCTCCCCTTGCCGTATGGGACCGGCATCAGATAAAGGATTTCCGCTTGACCCTGATTTTATGATTGCACGAAAATCCCATGGCCGTGGGATCGGGTCGGGCCGAGTCCCTTTCCCGCTTAAAAAGGGCCATGACCAGCGAAATCGCGTCCAGATGATCGGGACCTTTCCCTCGGCTCCCGCATGGGACGGATGGCTTCGCTTCGCAATCTTGACGGATTTTCCAGCTTCTCCATCAAGTCATCCGGATATCTCCCCTCCCGCAGCATTCGTTCCGGTTTTCCGAATGAAGCCCGTTGACCTTTGCGGCTGAACCATCCGGCCGCCGGGGAATCGACCCTCCGCCGGCCAATACCCAGCACCCCGGCCTCTTCCGGTCTTTCCCCGCACAAGGGCGGGAAAATATCCCTTTCCCCATTCCCGGAACGGGGAGGGCGGTCGAAAGCAGGCCGGAACTTTTGCCGATCCTTTCCGTCCGGGCAAAAAAACAGACCTTTACCCATAGGGTAAAGGTCTTGCTGGGCACCGCCATGCCAACAAAGCCGATGGATGTTTCACACATCCATGAATTGACGACTTTGTTTCAGGGAATTTTCCCTGACGCTACTCCCCTTTACAAGCAGGTTGATTCCATATTTCATTTTAATTTTTATTATAAAAGGGACAATGCACGGTGACAATAGTTTTTTCGAAGTTTTTGCCGGTAACCGGAAAAATCCGAAAATTTTTCCGATTCCTCCCTTGTTTTCCATCGCTTCCTTCTTTTATTCTGATAGTAGATGCTGCACCGCCCATCATATTTGAAAGGAGAGGAAAATTCGTGAAACTGGAAGGGAAGGTCGCCATCGTAACCGGAGCGGCATCCGGCATGGGGAAGGAAATCGCCAAATTATTCGCCAAAGAAGGGGCAAAGGTGGTCGTCTCCGACGTCCAGGAGGCGGGACAAAATGCCGTCGTTAAGGAAATCACCGAAAACGGCGGAACAGCCATCGGCGTCAAAGCCAACGTGGCCGTGGAGGCGGATGTCCAAAACCTGGTCGATCAAACCGTCAAGGCCTTCTGGACATTGGATATATTGGTCAACAACGCCGGAATTATGGACAACTTCATGCCCGCGGCGGAAGTGACGGATGAACTGTGGGACCGGGTCTTTTCCGTCAACACGACGGGCGTCATGCGCGCCACCCGGAAAGCGCTGCCGATCTTTTTGGAGAAAAAGCGCGGGGTCATCATCAATATCGCGTCGATCGGCGGCCTGTTCGGTTCCCGGGCAGGGGCCGCATATACCGCATCCAAACATGCGGTCATCGGTTTTACGAAAAACGTCGCTTTCCAATATGCGAAGGAAGGCATCCGCTGCAACGCCATCGCCCCCGGTGCGGTGGAAACGAACATCGGAACGACGATCAACGCTCCGAGCAAGTTCGGAATGGATCGGGCGATGTCCGGAGCGAATATTAATCCCCGCCAAGGAAAACCGGAGGAAATCGCCGCGGTCGCCCTGTTCCTGGCCTCCGACGAATCGAGCTTCGTAAACGGCTCCGTCATCACCGCCGACGCCGGCTGGACGGCCTACTGAACCGGCCCGGCCAAACAGGGAAAGGCCCTTTCCGTCCCTTTTTCCGGAAAGCTTTCGCCGGCCGAACCGAATGCCCTTTTCATAAAAAATGATGGCACGCCAATGAAGAAGATATCTGCGAAAAGGGAAAATATCCGAAGTGAAAAAAGGCAGATCCTTTCGGAAAGGAATACGCTCAGCCGGAGGTTGTCCCCGAACGGCCGTTTACCCGGCCTTTCGCGGCAGCCTCTTTTTTGTCAACGGAAATTCCTTCGTACCGAAATCTTTTCCAAGAGACGAACGGCTGCCCCGGGACGGATCCTCCGCTTTCTTGCGGATTGTCTCCCGTTTCTCCTGAAACCGCAGGATGACCCTCCCCGGTTCCGATCCGTTTCCCATAGGCCATTTCCCGCCCGTTTCGCCCCCTTTCAACAAGCTTAAATTTTACCCCTGAAAAAATAAGAATTTCCATTATAATAGAAAGGGAATTTTATTCAGGAATTATTCTTTTTTCACCGACTCACTTCCAAGGGGGCTTGTCGATGAATATCCGGAAGGTTCGCGTTTTTTACCGGTTTCGGAAAATCCTTCCGCTTTTGTTTCTTCTCCTTTACTTAACCGGATGCGGCAATCCGGCCGCAAAGCTTGAAAGTTCCGGAAACATCCCGGCGCAGACGGAAGGCGCCGCGGACGGGGCGCAAGTAAATCAGGCGGCGGAAAAGCTGAACCGGGAAGTTCCCGCTGACACCGCCGGCGATTCCGGATGGATCGCGGCAACCGTCATCAAGGTCGTCGACGGGGATACCTTCGATGCCCGGTTTGCCGACGGCTCCGTGGAAAGGGTCCGCCTCATCTTAATCGACACCCCGGAGACCAAGCATCCGAGGATCGGCGAGCAGCCTTTCGGAAAGGAAGCGTCCGATTTTACCACCAAGCTGCTGACAGGAAAAAAAGTGGAGCTGGAGCTGGATGTCCAGGAACGGGATCAATACGGCAGGATATTAGCCTACGCCTATGTGGGCGGAAAAATGGTCAATAAACTGCTTTTGGAAAAAGGACTCGCCCGGGTGGCCGTCTTTCCTCCGAATACGAAATATGTGGATGAGTTCCGGGAAATCCAGGATGAGGCCAGGAAAAAGGGAATCGGCATCTGGTCCATCGAAAACTACGTCAAGGAAGACGGATTCCAAAGCGGAGGGGGCAAAGGTCAAACCGGGGAAGACGGAAGGAGACCTTCCGAGGAGAAAAGCTGCCAAAATCCAACCATTAAGGGAAATATCAATTCCCGCGGGGAAAAAATCTATCATCTTCCCGGCGGAAGGTATTACGATGTGACAAAGGCGGAAGAATGGTTTTGCACGGAAGAGGAAGCGATGAAGGAAGGATACCGGAAATCCAAGCAGTAACGGGAATAAGTAATGAAAGCCGTGGAAAAGTAAGCGGCATGGTTTTCATGGGCGAAACCCGCTTCCTCCATCAGGGAACACTGCGAACGCCAACATTCCGACTTGACCGCGATTGGGAGAGAGGGCCGTAGCCGGCCGCCTTTCTCCTTTTTTTAAGCCGCCAAGCGTCGTTTTCCCCATCCGCCGGAAAATAACTTTTCCCGGGATGGGCGGTGAAAATGGACAACGATCATTTCCTCCGTTAAATCCCGCCAACGCGCGGATCCCCCAGCCGCCGCGCATAGAACCCCGCCCGCCGGTTGAGGTTCCACCCGTTTCGTCCCTCCATTGGCAAATACCGCAAAAGATCGTCCGGGCGTTCTCCGGCGATTTTTCCCTCTCCTGATTTTTGAAAAGGGACCCCGCGTATCTGACAAATCCCCCGTTTTCCCCGCCGCCGGCCCGTTTCCCCGGAATTTATGAATTCCCGTCCGTTCCCTTTTTAGCCGCTCTTCCCCCTTGCCGCCCATTTTTTTTCTTTGCCCAAACCGAAGCGATTTGACCGCCGAGCAAAACGGCAAGGAACAGGGTTAACACACAATATTCCGCAGCGCTCATCACCTGGAAGGGGCTCCGCAGATTGGAAAGGGCCGTTTCAAAACCGGTGCCCATCGCCAAATCGACGGCAAAGGACAGCGCGACGAGGGAGACAAACAGAAGAACGGTTATACCGAGAATTTTGAACATGGTCATCACCTTTTCCCCATCCATATTCTTTCCTCTCTTTCCAATCTTTATGTATAACGGCTTCCCCTTTAACAAATAATGAAAAAAAATCCACGGGAACTTCATTCCGGCCGGGAGCACCCGTTTCCGTCAATCCGGAAATCAAATGATTTAGGGGGAAGCAAATTGGCTTTGTGGTCAGCCTTCTTTAACAAGCTCATCAAAGACAAACAGCGGAAGCCGAACGGAATGAAAAACGGGCCGGCCAGGAGCGGCCGGGCGGACGGCCTGGAAAAAAAGTACTTGGACAAACGTTTGGAAGCGAATATACAAACGATTAAAGAAACGACCGGCAATAGCAGCGACATTATCATCCGCGTCCTGGAAGCCGGAAAGGGTTCCCATTTTCCCTTCCAAGCGGCGGTCGTTATGGCCGACGGATTGTCCGATAACGCGACGGTCAGCGAATTTATCATTGAATCGCTATTGAACGAGCAGCATTTCGAAGACATCCCGAAAGAGGAAGTTTTGACCGTCCTCGAAAAAAAGATTTTGTCGGTAACCAATGTCAAAGTGATCAAAGAATGGAACGAATTATTTAACTCCCTCCTGTCGGGGGAGACGGTCGTCCTGGTCGACGGAACGGATCAGGCGCTTGGGGCGGGAACCAGAGGGGGCAAAGCGAGAGAAGTAACCGAGCCGAATACGGAAGTTTCCATCCGCGGGCCGAAGGAATCATTCACCGAGTCCATCCGCGACAATACCGCCCTCATCCGCAGGCGGATTTGCAACCCGAACCTGTGGCTCGAGTCGATGAAGATCGGGAAAGAGACAAAAACCAATGTCGGAATCATGTATATAAAGGGAATCGCGAACGATGATATCATCGAAGAAGTAAAAACCCGGCTCCGCCGCATCGATACAGACAGCATCCTGGATTCCGGAATCATCGAACAGTTTATCGAAGATGAGACCTTTTCCGTTTTTCCGACCATTTTTTACTCGGAACGGCCCGATACCATCGCCGCCAACTTGCTGGAAGGAAGGATCGCCATCATCATCGACGGTTCCCCCTTCGTCCTGACGGTTCCGGCGTTGTTCATCGAATTTTTCCAGACTGCCGACGATTATTACACGAGGGTGGATATCAGCAACGCGATCCGGATGTTGAGAATCTTGGTCTTCTTCGTTTCCATGATCGCCCCGGCCACCTATGTCGCCTTGACCAATTTCCATCAGGAGATGGTCCCGACCCAATTAATTATTACGATCGCCGCCCAGCGGGAAGCCATTCCCTTCCCGGCGATCGTGGAAGTCGTCCTTATGGAGCTGACCTTTGAAATTTTGCGGGAAGCGGGTCTTCGGCTGCCGAAAACGATCGGTCAGGCGGTATCCATCGTCGGGGCCCTCGTCATCGGCCAGGCGGCCGTCCAGGCGGGTCTCGTTTCCCCGATGATGGTGATCGTCGTCGCCGTTACCGGGATCGCCAGCTTTGCCACTCCGTCTTTCAGCATCGCCATTTCCGCCCGGCTGATCCGCTTCGCCTTGATGATCATTTCGTCCATCATCGGAATTTACGGCATTATCATCGGCGTGATGTTCATCACCATCCATTTATGCAGTTTGCGTTCCTTCGGCGTTCCTTATATGGCTCCCTTCGCTCCGCTGATCGTGAAAAACCTGGGGGACACCGTCATTCGCATGCCGGCATGGAAAAAGGACATCCGGCCGAAGCTGATCAGCCAGAACAATATCGAGCGTACCGGGCAAGATCAAGGACCGAAGCCTCCTGACAAAAAAGATGAACAGCCAAGGTGAGCGCCATGAGAAAACAAATCCTGCTATGGTTATGCCTGATGTTGACCGTTCCTTCCCTCGCCGGCTGCTGGAGTTCAAGGGAATTGACCAATATCGCCTTTGTGATCGCCGTCGGCATTGACAAGTCGGAAGATAACCGTTACCTATTGACGATGCAGATCATGAACCCCAGGAACTCCGCGAGCATGCAACAGGTATCCTCCTCCAAAGGGTCGCCTGTAAATGTTTACACCGGCCACGGCAATACCATTGTGGAAGCCGCCCGGGAGGCCATGCAGCATATTTCCCGGGAATTATATTTTTCCCACGCCAATTTGGTCGTCATCGGCGAGGACCTGGCCAGGGAAGGGGTATTGGAAATCTTCGACAGGCTGGAAAGGAGCCCGCAGTTCCGTACGACTTCCTTTGTGGTCATCGCCAAAGATATGCGGGCGACCGATCTGTTGAAAATTTTAACGCCCATCGACCAGATCCCGGCAAACAAAATCATCAAAACCATCAAGTTCTCGGAGTCCTTATGGGGGGAAGCCATCAAAAAGGACGTCAAGGAAGCCATCGACGAACTTTCATCTTCCGGGAAACAGCTCACCTTGACCGGATTTTCCATCGAAGGAAACAAACGAAACGGGAGAAACGCAACGGACATGGAAGAAACCTTCGTCCCTTCCCGCATCATTTCCGACAAAATCGGGGTTTTTAATAACGATCGGCTGATCGAATGGATCGGCGGGGAAACGGCAAGGGGTTTCCTATGGACGCAAAACCGGATCAAAAGCACCATCGTTAATTTCGATTGGGCGAATCACAAAGAGGCCGTATCTTACCGGGTTGTCCGTTCCAAAACGGGGACGAAAGCCGAGCTCTCAAACGGGAGGCCGTCCGTAACCGTATCCGTCAAAGTGGAGGGGAACATCGGGGAAACCCAAGTGCCGCTGGATTTATGGGATCCGGCGGAATTGGTCAAACTGCAAGAAGCGATTCGAAAGGAGATTCGCAAGGAAATCTTGAAAAGCGTCGAATTTGCGAAAGAAAAAAAGGTGGACATTTTCGGATTCGGAGAGTACTTTTATTCCGACCATCCGAAATACTGGAAAAAGGTGAAAAAAGAATGGAATCAAAAGATTTTTCCGGAACTGGAAGTGAATGTCCGCGTTGACGCCTACATCCGCAGATCCGACTTGCGGACCAAACCTTATTTTTACCGAATGAAGGGCGGTGAATGACCGTGGAAGAGGCGAAAATCGATCGTCTGCAGCTTTTTCTTCTCATCCTGTTGTTCGAACTCGGCACCGCCATCGTCATCCCCCTCGGTACCGATGCGGGGAGGGACGCCTGGCTGGCCGTTTTGCTGGGGACATTGGGCGGCGCCGTCCTCTTTTTCGTTTACTATCAATTATTTCTCTTTTATCCGGACCAGGTATTTTCATCCTATGTTCAAAGTATCGCCGGAAAACTGGCCGGAGGGATCATCGCCTACGTTTACATTCTCTATTTTTTGTACACCGCCGCAAGGGACTTGCGGGTTTTCGGCGAATTTCTGCTTTCCTCCTTTTATCCGGAAACCCCGCTGTTCATCATCAACGCCTTGATGATCGTCGTCATCATGTATGCGGCAAAGAACGGCATTGAAGTCATCGCAAGAACGGGGGAGCTCAATGTTTTTCTTTTGTACTTGATCGCCATTTTCGGGATCGTCCTTCTGTTTTTTTCCAATGCCATTGACTTTCATCAATTGAAACCCTTTTTGGAGAACGGATTCTTTCCCGTCTTGAAATCCGCCTTCACGGAAATCCTCTACATGCCTTTCGGGGAGGCGGTCGTCTTCGCCTTTATCTTCCCTTATTTGAACCGCAGGAAAGGGGGAAGGATGATCGGGATATGCGCCCTCATATTCAGCGGCCTGAGCATTGCCCTCACCACGGCCGTCAACCTGTGCACCTTGGGGATGACGGCCATGAAGAACACGCCCTTCCCGCTTTTGGCCGCCATCAAGGAAATTGACGTGATGGAATTTTTGCAGCGGCTGGATGTCATTTTTCTGATCTCCTTGTTCATCGGCGCTTTTTTCAAAATTGCCATCTATTTTTATGCCTCCGTCATTGCCATCGCCGATTTTTTCCGTCTGGATTCCCACAGGCGGGCGGTTTATCCGATCGGGGTGGTCACTTTAATCGTTTCTATGATGATTGCCAGCAACTACCCCGAACATATCAGGCAAGGATTAAAATGGGAGACCCTTTATCTGCATCTCCCTTTGCAGGTCGTCGTTCCGGTTCTGCTCTTGCTTTTTGCCTTTTGGAAAAACCGGAACAACAAAAAAATCCGGAAAACGCCTTCCGGGTGAGGCATCCCGCCCTTTTTTTGCGGAAATCGGCACGAGGAGACGGGCGGAATGGCGGCCATCTTTTCCCGGCCCTATACAAAAACGCCGGCATTGCTTCGCATTTACCCAAAGGGATTTTATCGCCGGTATGTCCACGGCGATTAGACCTGCTCCCCCGATGGTTTTGCGCCTGTTTTTCGTGTTTTGCCGCCGGCATGTTCACGTCCTTTTTCCCGAAAAGCGATCCGCCTCGGTTTACATGGTCCGGGAGGGGCGGCTGCACTTCATCGTTCAGAAGCAGGAAAATTCCCATACGCCTTTTGGAACGGATCCAAGGATCGGCTGCGCTTCATCGTTCGCACGCTCCTCCTCGGAGCGCCGCGGTGGACAACGTCCGGGGAGCTCCCTTTTTCTGCCTTCGGGGCATCCTTCATTTTGTGCCCGGCCAGCGGATGGACGTCAGGCTTTCCGGATTCTGCAGGGTGGAAACATCGCCCGGTTCCTGGCCCAAATAGGCGGCGCGGACCAGGCGGCGGGCAATTTTCCCGCTCTGGGTTCTGGGAAGCTGGGGGACGAAACGGACCTCTTTCGGCAGGAAAGATTTTCCCAGCTTTTCCGCGATCAATGACCGGATTTCTTCTTTGACCGCATCCGGATCCGGGAGCGTCCCGGCGGGGACGGCAAACAAGACCGGCGCTTCCCCCTTCACTTCATCCGGCACGCCGATGCAGGCCGATTCTTTAATGAACGGATGCATGACGGCCACCGATTCGAGGTCGGCCGGCCCCAATCTTTTCCCCGCCACATTCATCGTGTCATCCGACCTGCCCAAGATATACCAAAAGCCGTCCCGGTCGATCTTGGCGAAATCGCCGTGATGCCACAGCCCCTTCCACCGGCTCCAATAGGCCTCCAAATAGCGCTGATGGTCCTTCCAAAAGGAGTAGGTCATGCCCAAAAATGGTTTGGTGACCACCAAATCCCCGATGCTGTCCCATACGGGATTCCCCTGCTGATCGACGACAGCGGCTGCCATGCCCGGAACGGGTCCGTGGAAGGAACAGGGCTTTTGCGGAAGGATCGGAACGCATCCCAGGATCCCGCCGGATATTTCCGTTCCCCCGGAATAATTAATGACCGGGCAGCGTTTTCCCCCCACTTTTTCAAAATACCAGAACCAGGGTTTCGGATTCCAGGGCTCCCCGGTGGATCCTAAAATCCTTAAGCTCGACAGGTCATAGGCGTCCGCGGGGGCGGCCTCCTGCCTCATCAGCGAACGGATCACCGTCGGGGCGACGCCGAAGATGGTTATCCGGTGTTTTTCCACGAGCTCCCACAGCCGGTTTTCATCCGGATAGTCCGGGCTTCCTTCATAGATCACCATGGCCGCCCCGTTGACCGCCGTCCCGAAAACGAGCCACGGCCCCATCATCCAGCCCAGATCCGTCAGCCAGAACATGCGGTCGTCCTTTTTCAAATCGAAACAAAAATACATGTCGATGGCGTTTTTCAAGGGGAAGCTGAAATGGGTGTGCAGCGTCCCCTTCGGTTTGCCGGTGGTGCCCGACGTATAGAGGATCATATAGGGCTCCGTCGCATCCATCGGCTCGATGGGAACGTCTTCCTCAGAGAGGCTCAACACCGCTTCGTAATCCAGCCAATTCCCCTCCCCCTTTGTTCCCGCCTCCCCTTCTTGCCGCCGGAGATTGGCGACGACGACGATATTATCCAAGGAAGGGACCAGCCGCGCGACCTCGGCGGATTTTTGCGCCAGCGGGATGACCTTTCCCCGCCTGCGGAATCCGTCGACGGTGAACAGACATTTTGCCTCCGCATCTGAAAGGCGCGCCGCCACCGCATCGGTTCCGAACCCGGAAAAACAGGGGACGGCGATCGCGCCGATTTTCGCGCAGGCAAAAAGGATCGCCGGAATTTCCGGGATTTGCGGAACGAAGATTCCGATGGCATCCCCCTTCCGGATTCCCAAGGCTTTCAATCCCGCCGCCAAACGGTCCGTTTCCCGCTTGATCTCGCGGAAAGTTTTCCGGATGACCGCTCCGTCTTCCCCTTCCCAGATGAGGGCCGTCCGTCCGCCGTTCCCCTGATCGATATGCTTCTGCAGGCCGTAAAGATAGAGGTTCGTCAAGCCCCCTTTGAACCACAGCGGCAATTCGGGGCCGCCGGATACGTCCAGCACCCGCTCGTACCCTTTCATCCACGGGATGGACAATTCCTCGAAAACGGCCGGATAAAACCAATCCGGGTCGTTGGCCGCTTTTTCCAGCAAGCTTTCGTACGTTCCGATCCCCTGTTTTTTCATAAATCCGGTCACGTTCGCCCCGTTGACCATCGCTTCGGAAGGATGAAAGCAGATTCTCGATCCGCCCGCATAATCGAAAGCGTTTTCAGTTTGGCCCGTCATAAGATCCCGCCCCCTAAAATTTTTCTATCTATAATTCTTCCATGAACCCCCGATAAAAATCAACCGCAGATGGCAGAATATTTATGATTTTTTTGCAATACCGGCATCAGCCCTCGGGTGCAGGACGCCCTTAAAAGGCCGGCCGCGATGCCCGGCCGTCCACGGATCTTGCGGAACGGACGGGAGACGGGCAGCAAAATGCGGCGGCGCAAGGCGCACCGTTCCGGAACAAGCGGCGGTTTCCCGGCGCCATCCAATTCCGGTTCAGGGGCTTGAGGCGCATCCGCATCGAGGTAAAAAACTCCTTGCTCCGCCGGCCGGAAAACCTCCCGTTTGCCGCCGCACAAAAAGAAAGCCTTTTCCTTCCGGCGGAAAAAGAAGGATCCGGTCTTGCCGGCGGCGCCAAAAACCATTTCCTGTCCTGGCGGCCAATTATTTGCGGCACGGCGAGAAGGTTTTTTTCACCTGCAGGACGATCGGTTCGTCCTTTTCGCCGGCGGTGCCGAGCTTGCCGCGGAAGGCCCGGTCAAGGATCGACCGTTCCAACAGGCCCAATGCTTCTTCCGCTTCCAACAGCCGCCGCCTTTCCGCTTCCAATTTCTTTACCAGGCCGTCCAGCGTCCGGACGATCCGTTTCTGTTCCTCCAGCGGAGGAAGGGGAAAAGGGATGGCGGTCAGCGTGCTTTTCCGGATCGAGGGCACCGAAGTGGCACGGGTATACCGGAAAAAATCTTCCTTTAAAGACCAATAGAATAAAAATTTATCATCCACATACCGTTCGTCGGCCTTCATTCCCATGAGATTGCTGTCGATGCAGGCCGGACGCGGCACGATCGCCCGCCGGTTCAGCCGGATCGCCTCGCCGATTTTGGCGAAGATCACCGTTCCCTCCGGGACAGGGTTCGCCTTCATCCGCTTTCTCGTCTTTTCGTCCACCGTAATTTCCGCTTCGGAAAGATAACCGTTTTCATCCGCGTATTTCAAATCCCCGACTTTGTAAAAGGGATAGCCCATCCCCTTTCCTTTTTCCAGGCCGCCGGGAAAGGGACTCCCCGTGTAAAAATGCACCACCGATCCTAAAGGCACCCACTTCCAATTTTCGGGGAGCGGGCGTCCGTTTTGTCTTGCGATGGCGGATGACGTTTCTTCCCCGCCCCCGTCCTCCGGACCGTTCGGCCCGAAATAGCCGATGAAGGCCTTTTGCAGCAATCCCGCTTTCCGTAAGGACAAAGATTCCTTTACCTCCGCGATCAGCATTTTCGCCCGCTCAATCTTCCACATGAAGAGATCGATTTTTTCCACGATCCGCTTCTGTTCGGGCATAGGAGCGACGGCCAGGGGCATTTTTTTCAAATACTTGAAATGCCGGCTGTATCCCCTGTCCGGGAGGGGAATGTTTTTCAATAAATAATAAAAATATTTCGGGTCGATGAAAGAAACGGGCCGGAGGATTTTCGTCCCCTCCGCGCCGGCGACAAAATCGAAATCCACCCATTTGATGCATCGCGTATGGTCGCCGAAGATGACGACGGGCAAATCCCCGGAAAAACGGAATTCCTCCAGATCGGTGTAACCGGCGATGAACGGCTGGCCCTGATCGACGACGGGCAGCCTGCCCTCCTTCCGGTATTTTTTCTTCGGCAGCTGTTTTTTCCGCTCAAAATAATGGATGACCACTTTATCAAAAAAGACCCATGCCCAGCCTTCCGGCAGCGGATACGGTTCCATTTCCTTCGGGACGAAAAATCCGTCCGGCATTTTTTCCCGGGATTTTTCCTTTGCCAATTTCAAGCACCTCTTATTTTCGTTCACAAAACGTCCTTTCCCTTTCGCGGAATCGGCCGCCGTCCGGTTGGAGACGGCGGAGATTTTGATGCCTTCTCCCCGTTTGGAATCGTCCAACGGACAATCTCATCCGGGAGGGAAGATGGCGGTTTCCGGAAATTTGCGGGCTCCTCCCGCGGTTTCACCGGGAAAGCGGCGAAAAAACGCCGTCCGCCGACGGGAGTCCTGTTTTTTTTTCGGGACGCATCGTCCCGCTACGGGAATCCCGTTCTTGTTTTTCCGGAAAAAACATGGTCCGCCGGCGGAAGTTCCCTTCTTATTTTTTTACGGAAGAAACCGCAGTCGATAAGGGACTCGGAAACGGGATCCCCCAGCCTTTTTCCCGGATCCGTCCGTTCTGAACGGAAAGACGTCTACCCCCGTCTTGTATCCGGGGGAACTTTTTCCCGGAACCGTCCATCCTGAACCCGGCCGCCTTTTGCCGATTCCGCATGTAACATTTCGCGGAAAAAGACGGGATCACAGGATATATTTACCGATCAGCCGGTCCAGCTTTCGGATATCCACTTTTTTGTTTATGTTCAGCTTGAACGTCCCCGCTTTTGTCCACAGCTCCAATTCCGCGTTGACATCAAGCAGCCCCGCATTTTCCGAGGAATACATGATGATCGATTTGAAAGGGATGGTATAGATTTCCACTTTTTTCCCGGTGAGGCCCTGCCTGTCGGCGATAATGAGCCTTTTATTGGTAATGACGGCCACGTCCCGGATGGTCTTGTAGGCCGCTTCCGCATATTCCCCTTCCACCAGGATTTCATTGACCTCTTTCGGAACCGGCACTTCTTCAAAAAACGTCCATTCCATGATCGCGTTCAGTCCTGCCATTTTCATCCCTTCTCCATCATGGTTTTTTCATAATAAATGTATCATCCCGGCTTGAAAAAATCTATGCAGTTCCCGTTTCCCTATTGCTTTTTTCCCCTTTTCAAAGAAAATGGAATTGAGGAGGAGATGCAGCATGATCAAGGTGTTATTCGTTTGTCTGGGAAATATTTGCCGTTCGCCGATGGCGGAGGCGGTTTTCAAGCATTTGCTGGAAAAAGAGGGACTCGCCGGGCATTTTACCGTCGATTCCGCCGGGATCGGCGGGTGGCATACGGGCGAAAAACCCCACCAGGGGACAAGAAAGATCTTGGATGAGAACGGGATTTCCTATGAAGGAATCTACGCGAGGCAAATCCGCAGGGACGATTTGCGGGAATTCGATTACATCCTCGTTATGGATGAAGAGAATTACGAAGACGTCCTCCGCCTCGATCCCGGGGCGAAAGGGAAAGTCTTCCGTCTGCTCGACTTCGTTCCCGGCAAAAAGGGAATGGACGTCCCGGATCCCTATTATACGGGAAGATTCCGAGAAGTTTACGAATTGGTTCAAGAAGGCTGCCGAAAATTTTTGGAACACTTAAAACGGGAGCATCCGCTCCTGACAAAGGCAGGCCATTGATCCGCTTTTCCCGCGCCTTTGGCTTTTTCGCCGCGTGCGCGGATCGTGAACCGGAAAAGGCCGCCAATCGGCCGCCCAACTTGGGGTTCATCCTGCGGGCGGCAAGGGAGAGAAAAGCGGGAACCGGGAGTATTATTCCGGATTCGTGCCGGCTCACGCCCTTTCGGTGAAGAACGTCTAAAACAAAGGGAACTGGTTTTCGCATCCGGCGCCGGCAGCAGAAGGGTTTGAAAATCCCTTCCGGATTTGAACGCCGAAACATGCGGAATCGGCTTGTCGTCCGTATCTGCATCCGACGTCGGCTGCGGAAGGGTTCCTGTACAGTATATCGGCCAGCCTTTTTCACGTGATGCTGGCAAGCGGACCGGCGTCCGATAAAAAATGGGCGGGATTTTGCAAAAAGCCGCGCCCGGAACAAGGCCGGGCCGCCGGGAAGGCCAAAAGAAGGCCGTGAAATCATGGAATCTTGGGATCCGACAAAAGAAAGGGGCGTCCGCCGTCCCATGCCGGGGTGTGCGGAAGTCCCTTTTTTCCATCCGACTGCCGGATCCCGTTCATGCCTGTTCCTTCGATCCTTCTTCCAATAGCTTATGCAACGCCCTTTCATAAATTTGGTAATCTTCTTTGCTGAAGAGGGTCATGACCACCTTTTCCAGGGGATCCGTCCTTAAAAATCCGACGATCGCCTTCAGGGCGACTTCCGCCGCCAAATCCACGGGAAAGCGGTAGGCCCCGGTGGAAATGGAAGGGAAGGAAATGCTCTTTATCCCTTTTTCCTTTGCCAATTTCAGCGAATTCCGGTAACAATTGGCCAGCTGTTCCATTTTCCATTCCCGGTCCTTCCCGTCCCAGATCGGGCCGACGGTGTGGATGACGTATTTCGCCTTCAGCCGGTAGCCCTTCGTGATCACCGCCTCGCCGGTGGGCAAAAACTCCCCTTTCAGCTGCTCCCGACGGATCTTTTTGCATTCTTCCAGGAGCTCCGGTCCGGCCGCCCGGTGGATGGCTCCGTCCACCCCGCCCCCGCCCATCAGGGAACCGTTGGCAGCGTTGACGATCGCCTCCGTTTCCTGGCGGGTGATATCTCCGGTCACGAGTTCCAGCACGCATCCGTTCACGTTTGCGATCACACGGTTTTCCTCCCTTTTCATCAAGGTTGATAACTTTCGATTTCACTCCGGGCGATTGCATCGTCATGTATTTCATGCTCTTTTGTGAACTGTTCCAAATAAATATCAAGAATTTTATGCATATTTCTTCTCCCCTTTTTCTTCCTACATTCATTAACTTGCGCTTCTGTGGAATCTTTCCCAAAGATACAAAATCCCTTTGTATATTCTTCAAGAACCGTTTTTTCTGAATGATAGGAAAAAATTAAACAGTCATTATTTGGAACTCTCTAAATTTCTACATTATACGGAAGAAATGTCATCTACCGATGTAATCAACCGAAACAAAATAATGATGTGGAGTAGAATGAAATTATTATGCATGAACCAATTTTTGTCAAAAATATAGTGTTCAAAATCCACAGGATTTATTTTCATTCTTCCTACATCTCGTTGGTCACATACTCAAAATTCACACTATTTATATTAGACTCTTTTGAACCTCTCTTCTTTTATTTTATAACAATATCAAGGGTTAGCTGATAATGTACAACTTAACCATTTAGTTCTTTGAAGTATGACAGTTTTCCTTCGATATATCCCTCTCATCTGCCTGATTCTATTTTCCTAATTGACCTATACCATCCTTTCTCCACATGGTTCTTGTGCTTGTAAAGGATGATTGTCTTTCTTAGTTCGGGTACTGTTTATAACTTAATTATTCTTGATGGAATATGATTCCAACAATAAAAAGTTAATCTTCTTCTCTTTCAGATCATTCAATGTGTCTATTTTCTACAGATAATAATCGGAAAAACTTTGTTCCAGGAATACTATGTTGAGGCTTTTTGATTACGGAATAACAAGATGTGTGTATTGCTAAAGAATCTATGTTCAGTTTTATTCGTAGATTTTTTGCCAGCACATCAACATATCGCGCATTTTCTTCCTGTACGATTCGGGTTCCAAAATCTCCGCTTCCGGTCCGTATTGACAGATCCAGTTAAGAAACTCCCGGTCATGGTTGAGGGTCACTTCGAAGAAGAGGCTGCCGTCTTCCAGGTCGGTCATCCTCGGTTTTACAAACAGTTCTTCCTCCTTGATGTACCTCGCCACTTTCGGCGAAAAGCGGACCTTGAAGCGGATCAGGCGGTCTCCCCTTTCGATGGACCAGGAATGCTGCAGATAGGCTTGGATATTGAAATGATCCTTGTCAAAAGTTTGTTCCAAAATGTTGACCGCTTTAAAGCGGCTGATGCGGAACGTCCTCACTTCCTTCGCCAAATGGCAATACCCGATCAGGTAAAACCGGTTTTCTCGCGGAACGAGATAATAGGGGTCGATTTTTCTTCGCGTCTCGATATTCCTGCTCTGGGTATGATAGACGGTATCGATCGTATGTTGGGAAAGAATGGCCTGGATGATGGCGGATAAAAAATGGGTGGATTCCTCCCGATAGGCCGGCGTTCCCATCTGGATCACCCGGGCGACGCGATCCAGGATCTCGTCGTTTTCCATCTTTTCTTTCCGGTAAGCGGCCATCACCTTTTCATAGGCCGTCTCAAAACCGGGAGGCAACATTCCCTTGACCGGATCGATCACCGAAGGCAACATGGAGAAGGCCAACGCCTCCTGCTCGGTCCAGTTTAACGGATATAAAGAAAAATTCCCGATAAAGCGATACCCTTTCCCGTGCCCGAGATGGGTGATGGGAGCGATCAGGCTCAACAGTTCAAGATCCCTGTAGATGGTCCGTTCCGTCGTTTCGCATCGCTCGGCCAGTTCCCGCGCCAGGATGCCCGGTTTCGATTGGATGAGGATCAGAATGCGAAGCAATCGTATCAACCGTTCCGTCATTTTCTGGCACCCCTGTTTCATAGAATTCCCGCTATTTATCGTTATTCGAGAACGAGATTTGATTTCCTTTCACCATTGAAACGGATGCTTCGCAAAAAACGAACCGGTTACCCGAATATTTTGCTCTCTTCCCATCCCATGAAAAAATGAATCCTCTTCACCTCGGGCAAAAGCTCCAGAATCACCGTATCGTTCAGGATAAACCTTACAGCGCCTACAATGCTTTGTTCAAAAGTGTCATAGATTCTCCCCGCGCTATGGCAACCCCGGGGGACGGTATGCGTGCTGTTGGCCACATAACCCACCTTGCCGATGGATGGGATTTCCGCCCGGATCGCCTCGGCATCATAGGGATTGTCCGGTTCTTTGGTCAATACGATGACTTGGTTTAGTTGAAAAATCTTCGTTCCGAAATAATGGTGAACGCCCGTTATGGCAACGTACACCCGTTTTTCCATCCCGATCCCCTCCGGTCGAAATTCGTATCCGCTTTTACGAATTTTTGCATCGCATCAGCAGGCTGCCGTCTCCGCAATCCTTACACGATTTTTCTATGTTTTGTCTCATGAATAAATTTATCTCCCAGCTGCGACAACTGCTTGTCAGGGAATCTATGTTCGGTTTTAAAGTTTATCATCCACAGCATTTCAAACATCCCGTTTTTCCGCATGCCGCCGTTTCGAGGAAAGTGAAATTGGATGAGATCAGCCGCTTTGGTCTTTTGATTCAAGGTTAAAGCTCAAGGATGTCCGAAGGTTGAAATAATCCTTATTTACCTTACTATTGCCGGTTCTAATTCAAAACGCAGAACAATTTCTATTGCATTTTATACAAATGTCTATCCAGTTTACGTCAATTTAACTATGAAAAAATAAGGGTAAAATCTTTATCAATGATAAACTTAAGAAAAACAAATGACATAACAACAATTAAAGCCCTGATGATGTATCATCTTTCTCAATAAAATATTACAAAAACAATGGTAAAATTGTTATCGGAATATTTTGAAGGGAGTTGAATAAATATTTATGAGGAAACTTTACGAATATATTTCGGTTGAACAGAAAAAAGAAGTCGTAAAACAGCTAAAACAATCATTAGAACAGTTGAATGATGAATTATCAAAAAATGAAAAAGTATTATCGCCGTTCGTAAACGAACTACTCCTTGATGCAAAAGATAAATGGACGTTAGAAATAGAAGAACTAGAACTCGAAATGAAGAATCATGATAAAAAACACCCCTGAATTGAAGTTCCCCCTGTCAAGCAGACAGAATAAAAAAGCGCACTTAAACAGCCTGAGGATGAAGCCTCTGCCCATTAAATATCAAATAGGTGTAACGGTCAACCACTTCTCATTTGGCCTTGACGCATGTAAATCTCGGTTTAAATGATTGGCTGAAATGACATAAGGCTCTTTCTTTCCGTAATAAGGCCGTTTCTTCCGAATCACCGCCCGGATTCCCATCTCTTTCATCAACCGTTGTACGCGTTTATAATTGATATGATATTTCCGTTTCAGCCAGACTTGGACCCGCCGATATCCACAAATTCCTTTCACTTCTTCATGGCACTCCTTGATTTTGTTTATTAGCTGCCTTTTGGGTGGGGTGTTCCTGTCGTTTGACCCACTTGTATTAGCCGCTTCGAAACACGCCTGCGATCTTGAATCGAACCATAACACCCGGCCAGCTCTGAAATGATCGTGAACTTCTTGTGGGCGGGTACGGCTTCCATTCCCCTTTCGCATCGCTAAGAGCTTTTTTAGCATCGCAACCTTCCGCTTTCAGGCGCTTGATTTGCGTATCCGGATCTTCCGGACGAATTCTCGGTCTTCCTTTTATTTGATCCTTTCGCTTGATATGAGGCTTTATTATAGTGGTACAGGTACAATAAAAGTTTATAACGCTAATGGGGAACAAGCATCAAAACGTGACAAGCACGAAGACAACCATAATTAGAAAAGAAGAATTATTTCCCGACTTTTACAGTTGTGCCGGAGAGAATTACCTCCAAACCCTTGAGAATACTGATTTTTTGGTCAAGTCCAAATTATTGTGTAAA